>Ga0247804_10000070_pt1 | contig 54493 bp, 51 predicted proteins | sample UWRJL029104C1_FD_181142 | JGI IMG/M metagenome (GOLD analysis project Ga0247804, IMG submission 181142) | Plant litter microbial communities from Arlington Agricultural Research Station in Wisconsin, United States - UWRJ-L029-104C-1 | ecosystem: Environmental > Terrestrial > Plant litter >... | reverse complement strand
ACGTTGTTGAGCTCCTTGGCGTTCTCGGACTTGAGCTCTTGGTAGCGGGAGATGATTCCCTCGCTTTCCTTGAGATTGGCCGTGATGACATCCTTGGCGTTCTCGATGAGCGACTGGACGGACTTGACGTCCCGGAGGAACTGCCGCCAGAAGGCTGCTGCTCCGCCGAAGATGCCCAGGAAGCTCTTGCGAACGTTCTGGTACTTGGCGACGAACTGGGGGTTCTTCGCATCGTACTTGTGCTGGATGTCGCTGAGGCGCTTGTCGAGCGTCTTCAGCATCTTCGCGACCTCTTCGTCCTTGCCGGCCTGGATGTCTTTAAACATCACGTCGACGAGGGCGTTCAGTCCGGACAGTGCATCCGAACCGTAGGTCGCGATGACCAGCGGGTTCTCGATCATGGCGACGTATGCCCTTTCGGCATCCGCCTTCGCTTGCTGCGGAGTGTCGCCTTTCAGCATGTCCTTGCAGACAAGCTTCTGGCGCGTTTCCGCGGTAGTTGCGATGGTCGCCAGGTCTTTCGACGCGACGTTGGGTACGGCGAGCTGTGTGCTCATGGTTCTCCTTGTGAGGTTGGTCTAGCGACGAGATTTGGGGTCTTTGTAGCGCTGGGCGTCCAGGATATTGGTGTTTACCTTGTAATCCATCAGACGATCGTTGTTACCCTTCTTGATGCTACTCAGGATGGTTTCCGCGAGGCCCTCGATTGCATCGTGGCCTCGCTTCATAACTTCGATGGGATTTTCGATGAACTCATGATTTTCGTACGTGTAAACGTAGTCCTTCACAACCTTCTGAGCAAGCTCAAGCTGGTTGTTGAAGATCGTGAGCGTGTCGGAGTTCTTCTTTTCCGAGGCGAACCTCTTGAAGTATGCCTCCGTGTAGCGACAGGTCGCATCGATTGCAGCGGACATGCGTCCGACACTTTCTCTGCGAGCTGCGTTTACCGTGGGGCTGAAGTTATCCCAGTAGCGGTCTGTATCCAGGTGTTTGCGATCGTCCATCATGGACTTCACCGGGTCATTGAGAGTTCCCGGTGCGGTGTAATGGACGCGTCCGCGGATGCGTCGACGGGTGAACAGGAAGAGGACCAATATAGTCACGACGAGTGATACGCCGATGACCATGAAGGGCCAAACAGGCGCCGCACTTTCTGCCTTTGCAGGCTCGGGTGCGGCCATGTAATCCGGGTTGCTCTTTTGCCAGTCGTGCACGTTCCGAATGAACGTGATGAGGGTTTCGGCGGAGTTCGTCGAAACGGTCTCAGCACGCTTCATTAGGTCGTTAGCAGTCCCGGAAGGCAGTATCGAGGCGGCTCCAGCGAACTGGGAACCAACTGCGATACCAACAATGCGTTCGTCTTTCAGGTCATTGCTGATCTTCTGGGCGAGCGCGTTGACATCTTCTGCCACGAGCGTCTCATCTGCGGGCAGCATCACGATAACGACATTGTCGTCGTCGTAAAGCTTGCTCAGCAAAGTTGCTGCTGTGTCAGAAGTTGCACCTTCCGCTCCGTCATTGACATACACCGGTGCTTCTTGTAAAGCTCCGACGATAGTGTCGACGTTGTTTGCCGCGCTTGCGGGGATCGCCACACTGAGTGCAACGAAGAGCCCGAAAGCGACGGCTATGAGTCGCCTCATCTTTCTCCTTCCAAAGGGTTGAATGTGTAAAGCCGAAAAATTAAAGTCCATACGTGCAAACAAAAAGCACTCAAAGGTGCATATTTACTTACAGTCAGGTGATTATAGTACAAAATTAGTAAAAAGTCAATAGTTTTCTCTCTGTTGACGACAAAAAAGAGGACCACTTTCGCGGTCCCCTTTTTTATTGTCTGCAAGTATTAAACGAGCTGTGGTTCTTTAGCAAGAATTTCTTCAAGTGCGGTCGCGATTTGTGCTTTAACGCTTGCTTCGTCAAGGATTGAACCGTCTGGGTTCAAGTCTTTCATGAAGCCGAGTTGGGCAATGCCGTGCTTCGTATCAGCCTTGAGGTTTTCAAGTACTTCGCGAAGTGTATTAACAGCAAGTGACCCACCGCTCCAACCGTAGGCTACGGCTGTAACGGGCTTTTCGACCCATTCAGCACCAAGTGAGTCGAGGGCGTTCTTTTGAATAGCAGAAAGGGTGTGGTTATACTCTGGAGTAATAAACAGCACGCTGTCGTTAGCTTTAACAAGTTCGCTCCATGCGATAACCTGTGGGTCGGTAATGACGTATTCTGGTGAGAGCGGCGAGTTTTCGTTGTTGAAAAAAGGCAGGTTTAATTCTGCGAGGTCAGCAACGGTAACTTCAGCACCGCTATGGTTAGTAATTTCATCTTGGATGTACCCAAGAACCTTATCAGCAACACGGCCGGGACGGGCGCTACCTACAACTACGAGGATTTTTGACATGAGTATTAACTCCTTTTATTATTTTTAAGCAGGATATAAAATCAAATTTATACTATCATCAGTATAGCATATTACTATATATTGTATAGCACTTAATAAACCATAAGCATCATGATATACTTTAAACATGTTTAATTTATTCGCACACACAGGATCATTAGAGGGTATGGTAGCTATTGACCAAATTCAGGCAGTGCTTGCCGGCCTCGTACTCATTATTCTTGGGTTACTCGGTATTATTATTTACCTTGTAAATACTTGGCAACCAAAAAGCTTTACGACGGTAAAAAAGTCTACAGTCGCAGCAAAAAAGAAAACAACAAAAAAATAATACTTACTTAAACACTTTTTAATAAACGCCGGCACTATACCGGCGTTTATTCTTGCTTGGTTAAATATCCAAACCGAGCTATTATGTAAGAAGCATATGCGAAAAGATAAAAAAATTGTCTTTAAAAGGGTGGCTCAGGTTGTTATCTCGAGCCTTATTGCGATTGCAATTATCGCCCTGCTCGCTTTCGTCGTCCAAGGCCGCGACGTGCCGGTGCTCGATACGCATGGTACTATCGCTAACCAACAACGCGATCTGATTCTGGTTGTTTTTGGGCTGGGCATGCTGGTTGTTATACCGGTTCTAACGATGCTATTCGTGATTGGATGGAAATACCGGGCCGGCAATACGAAAGCTAAGTACGACCCAGAATTCAATGGCCACTTAGGCCTTGAGGCGCTTTGGTGGGGCATCCCCTGCCTGATTATTATTGTCTTGGCTGTCATTACCTATGTTTCTACCCACGCACTCGACCCTTACAGGTCGCTTGAATCGAATGTCGAGCCTGTAAACGTCCAGGTTGTGGCGCTCGAATGGAAATGGCTGTTTATTTACCCCGACAAAGGCGTTGCAACGCTTAATTATCTCAACATCCCCGAAGATACACCGATTAACCTTACCTTGACTTCAGACGCACCGATGAATTCGTTTTGGGTACCGGCGCTGGCTGGCCAGGTGTATACAATGTCGGGTATGTCGACAAAGCTGCATTTAATGGCAGATACGGTTGGTAGTTATCGGGGTGCTTCGGCAAACATAAGCGGTGAGGGCTTTTCGAATATGACCTTTAATGTGAACTCGATGTCGAACGCTGACTTTTCAAAGTGGGTCATTGAATCGGCTAATTCAAAAACCCCACTTGATAGCGCAAGTTACACCTCACTGGCCAAGCAAAGTAAAGATGATGGTGAGATTACCTATATGCTTATGAATAACGACTTGTATAATGAAATAATAATGAAGTACATGGCTCACGATACTGCTGGGATGAAAATGTAATGTTTGAGAATATTCTACAGGCCGTCTTCGGCCGTTTAACCTTGCAAGATTTTGTGCACGAGCCAATTATGGCCGGTGCTGGCTTGAGTATGGTCGGGGCGTTGATCCTAGCAATTATCGGCATCACCTTCTTTAAGAAATGGAAATGGCTATGGCGCAACTGGATTACTAGCCTTGATCCTAAAAAAATCGGTATTATGTACCTTATTGTGTCGGTTATTATGCTGCTTCGTGGCTTGGCCGATGCGATGCTACTGCGTGCCCAGCAGGTGTTGAACACCAATGGTGAGTTACTGAACTCAGACCACTTCCAGCAAATCTTCTCGGCTCACGGTTCAATCATGATTTTCTTCGTAGGCATGGGTGTTATCTTTGGTATTTTCAACCTCATCGTGCCTCAACAAATTGGTTCACGTGATGTTGCCTTTCCGTTTCTAAACTCAGTCAGTTTCTGGTTGTTCGCGGCCGGTATGATTATTATCAACATGCCAATGGTCGTCGGTGAATTCTCGACCGCTGGCTGGTTAGCTTACCCACCACTTTCGGGGCTCGAGTATAGCCCGGGTGTTGGCGTTGATTATTGGATATGGGCACTACAGATTTCAGGTATTGGTAGTTTGCTTTCGGGTATTAACTTCTTCGTGACAATTATTAAAATGCGCGCTCCTGGCATGACCCTTATGAAGATGCCAATCTTTACCTGGAGTGTTTTGATGAGCGTGACGTTAATTATGTTCGCCTTCCCTATTTTGACCGCGACACTTGGATTGCTAGCACTTGATCGCACGCTTGGTATGCACTTCTTTACTAGCATGGCCGGTGGCAATCCGATGATGTACGTTAACCTTATTTGGGCGTGGGGTCACCCAGAAGTGTATATTCTGGTACTACCAGCCTTCGGTATCTTCTCAGAAGTTGTTGCAACATTCTCGAAGAAACGAATTTTTGGCTACACTTCAATGGTTATTGCATTAGTCGCAATTACTATCTTGTCGTTCACTGTCTGGCTTCACCACTTCTTCACAATGGGTGGGGGCGCAGACGTTAACACCTTCTTTGGAATTATGACGATGGTAATCGCTATCCCAACTGGCGTAAAAGTCTTTAACTGGATCTTTACGATGTACCGGGGCCGGGTTGATTTCAAAACACCGATGTTATGGTTCATGGGCTTTATTGCTACCTTTACGCTTGGTGGTTTAACGGGTGTGATGATGTCGGTACCAGCGTTAGATTTCCAGTTCCACAATAGCCTGTTCCTTGTCGCCCACTTCCACAACATGATTGTTGGTGGAGTCTTGTTTGGCGCATTTGCAGCCTTCACTTACTGGTTCCCGAAGTTCACTGGCTTTACCTTGAATGAAACATTGGGCAAGTTCGCTTTCTGGTTCTGGATTGTTGGTTTCTTCTTGGCGTTTGTTCCGCTGTATATCCTTGGCTTCATGGGTGCCGTTCGACGACTTGATCATTACGACCCTTCGCTTGGTTGGCAAGGGCTGTTTATTGTCGCCGGTATTGGCGTTGCGATTATCTGTGTTGGCGTGTTCTTCCAACTATTCCAAATCGCCTACAGTGTCTGGAAACGCAAAGAAAACATGGTCACCAGCGACCCGTGGGACGCTCGTACACTCGAGTGGTCAACCAACTCACCCCCGCCTGAATATAATTTTGCCGTTATTCCAACCGTCACGACTCGCGATGCGTTCTGGGAAATGAAACAAAGCAAAAAGAAGCCCACTGAACCTGAGTATGAAGATATCTGGCTTCCGAAAAACAGTGGCGCCGGTGCTATTATTGGCCTGCTTGCTATGACCTTTGGCGCTGCAGTTGTCTGGCATATGTGGTGGCTTGCGGTTGTTGCTTTTGTAGGAATAGTTATAACAATCATTATCAAGTTAAGCGACGATGAACCAGAGTATAAACTTTCAGCCGCAAAAGTTGCCAAGCACGAACTGAAGACTAAGCTAAAACTGCAGGAGAAAACCGTATGAGCCGTGCTGAAGAACTAGTTGCTATCCACGAGAAAAAGACGCTCGGCTTCTGGATATACCTGATGACCGACTGTGTGCTGTTTGCAGCCTTGTTTGCAACCTTCGCCGTACTTCGTGGTGCTACTGCTGGTGGCCCGGGTGGCCCTGAACTGTTCGATATGCCTTTTGTATTAATTGAGACAATCATCCTGTTAACCAGTAGTTTCACTATTGGTATGGCGCTACTTGGTAGCGTTCGTGGCTATAAAACGCAGACATTGGTATGGTTGTTTATTACCTTCGCACTTGGTGTTGTGTTCTTGTCGATGGAGCTGTACGAATTCATGGTGCTGATTGGTGAAGGCCACGGCCCGCAACAAAGCGCTTTCTTGTCTAGCTACTTTACGCTGGTTGCTACCCATGGAATTCACATTGCAATCGGCCTTTTGTGGATGGCTGTGGTAATTGTACGTTTGTGGCGCCACAAGTTTAAGAAGACTGACGTAAACCGCTTGGCGTTACTAGGATTGTTTTGGCACTTCCTTGATATTATCTGGATATTCATCTTCAGCTTCGTGTACTTAATTGGAGGTATGGCATGAAAAAGCCTCAACTAGATCACCACCACTCACCTGTTAGGTATGTTTCGTACGTGGTTGGGTTTGTGCTGTCTATTGCGACAACTCTCCTTGCGTATTTCTTTGTGGTAAACCAGCTGCTGCCTAAAGAGACACTTATTTATGTCGTGCTGGTCATTGCTGTTGTGCAGCTTATTGTGCAACTAGTATTCTTCCTTCACCTTGGCCGCGGCAACCGCTGGAAAGTGATTACCTTCGCTTTTGCTGCACTCGTGGTGGTTATCGTCGTTGTTGGTTCACTGTGGATTATGAAAAACCTCGATTACAACATGATGAATATGACCCCAGACCAAATGACGCAGTATATGAACGAAAACGAAGGTATCTAGCTCGTGGAACGCCACTCTCGCTCGTACTTACAACTTATTAAGCCTGGTATTACACTCAGTAATACTATTAGTGGCGTGGCTGGTTTCTTTTTAGCAGCTAGCTTTGTTGCGTTTAGCTGGGTTACTTTTATTGGCGCAATTGGTGGTATCGCCTTTATTATCGCCTCGGCCTGCGTGATGAATAATATCCTTGACCGAGATATTGATAAGCGCATGAAGCGAACAGCCAAGCGCGATGTTGCCAGCGGAATTATTAGCATTCCGAAGGCATTGGTATTTGGGATTGTCCTTGGCCTCATTGGCTTCGGTCTTCTTGTGTTCTTAACGAACGCCTTAACCGTTCTGTTGGGCGTGGTGGCATATGTTTGGTATGTGGCCATTTATGGCATTGCCAAGCGTACGACGGCTTACAGTACGTTAATTGGCGGTGTTGCTGGTGCCTTGCCGCCAGTCGCTGGCTACACTGCCCTGACCGGAACTATTGATGCTGGCGCAATTATTCTTTTCTTGATTCTGTTCTTCTGGCAGATGCCACATTTTTACGCCATTGCGATGTTCCGCCAGTCTGATTACGCATCAGCTAAGCTTCCTGTTTGGTCGGTGAAGTATGGAATGAAAAGCAGCAAAGTTCAAATTTTAGTGTTTACTATTATATTTGCGATTGTGTTTGCACTTCCAACCTTCTATGGCTACACAGGCATCATATATTTAGTCGGTAGCGTGCTCCTTTCGGCGTACTGGTTGTACAAGGGTATTTCGCTGTACAACAAAGTGGACGACGTTAAATGGGCCCGTCAAATGTTTGGCGTTTCATTGCTAGTAATGTTGTCGATGAGTTTGCTGATTGCTGTTGGTGGCTATTTACCTTAAGTGTATAATGTACTTATGTCTATTATTGTTTTAATCCACGTTATCATCGCCCTTGCCAGTGTCGCTATCGCCAGCTTCACCTTTTTTAAACCGTCAATCCAAAAGCTGTACACAAGCTATGGCTTTATTCTTGCAACGGTCGCTAGCGGAACCTTCCTTATCCTTAATACCTCAGGTAGCATTTTGAAGAGCTGCCTAACGGGCCTCTTTTACGTAACGGTTGTTTCGATCGTTACTATTGCTACCCACGTTCGGGTTCGTAAGCTGGCTAAAGAAGAAATTTAAACCTAGAATTTCACTTCTATACAAAAAGACCTCGCAAGATTAGAACGAGGTCTTTTTAATTGCTAGAAAGTTCTACAACTCGGCTTCAGCTTTTGGGACAGCGGTAGCGTAAAACTCTTCCTTAACTTTTTGGGTACGCCAGACAGTCAGCGCTTGGCTAAATGGCAGGATGTCGCTATAACCAACAAAGTCGGCAACGCTACGAACTAATGAACCTAAGCGGCCGCCGAAACGGATTTTCTTATATTCAAAGATTGCCCAGTCTTCGCCAATTGGTACAACAACTGCAGGTAGTTTGGCGCTGTACTTCTTTTTAGACTTCCCAAGAATCTGCTTAGCAACATATACACCATCGCGAACAGCAGTTTGCGCTAAGCCGCTCCACTGCGTAAAGGCGTTATCGCCAATAACGTACACATCTTTGCCAGAACGAAGGTGCGCATCAACCACGACTTTGCCGTTTGGAGACAATTCGAATTGCTCGGCGTTAGTTTTGAAGAATGGGTTGTTGGCGACGCCTGATGTCCAGATAACTGTGTGACTTTTAATAGGCTTGCCATTCACTACTAGGCTATCGGAAGTTTCTTCCTCAACCTTTTTGTTAAGCTCAACGTGAACATGCAGCTTCTTTAAGCGTTCGGCAACTAGAGCGCTGGCCTCTTGGGACATACGAGGCAACACTCGTGGAGCAGCTTCAATAATGCTGATAGTGATACGAGGTTCGTGCTGGCGGTAGCGCTTCTTAAGGTGCTTGAGGTATGTACCAAGCGTCGAAGCGAGCTCTACACCAGTTGGGCCGGCACCAACAATCAGGAAGTCTTTATCGGCAGCATCGGCTTTTGAGAACTCTTCGAGAAGATGTTGTTTGAGGCGAGTGATTTCATCGTGCGACTTAATACCATAGGCAAAGTCGTTCAGGCCTGGAATGTTAAAGTAAGTCGTTACCGAGCCAAGTGCTAATACGAGCTTGTTGTATTTGTGTGTCGCGCCAGAGGCGGTGGTGACTGTTCGAGCGGCCTTATCGAGCTTGATGGCCGAGTCGATAATAACTTCGACGTTATCGTGACCAGCGAAAATTTCTCCAAGTGGAATCCATGATTGTGCTTGGCTATTGCCAGTGGCCGTGCCATAGAGGGCTGGGTAGTATTGGAAGTCCGGCTTGTCGGTAATAAGGGTAATGCGGGCGTGCTTGTTCTTCGAGAGAGTAAGGGCTGCCATTACTCCGCCGAAGCCTCCACCTACGATGGTAATCTGCATAGTTGAATCCTGTTTATGTTTTGAAATATACCCGTATAATAGGGGTTAATTCACGATTAATCAAGTAAGAATAAAATAACCCCGATAGTACGGGGTTATTCACTAGGCTGTTCGGCCTTTAAGCTTGAGTGATTTTGCTTTCTTTTTCAGCATGCGTTTACGCGCGGCGCCGTGCCAGTTCTTGTGTTTAGCCATAGTAATCCAATTAGTTTATAAGTAATTAAGATTCATTATAACAGATAACATACCGTTTAGCTAACCCCTATTTGATATACTTATATAACAATGCCTTTGACTATTCTTTTACACTCTTCAAAAACCATGGTTTCGGTGCCACCGAGCCGGGAGTTGACTACGCCGGTTTTCGAGGCTCAAGCGAATGAACTGACCGATTATCTGCAAGAACTTAGCCTCGAGCAATATCAAAAAGTAATGCACATCTCTGAGAAACTAGCTATCGAGGTTGAAGATTTATACCTTGAGCGGCTCGAACAACCCCTGACGGCAGCCGTCGAAACCTTTCGTGGCGACATCTATAGTGGGCTGCGTGCGCTTGAATGGACTGATGCTGAAAAAGACTTCGCCCAAAAGCATCTGAAAATTTTATCTGGGCTATATGGAGTGCTGAAACCTTTTGATGGCATTCAGCCTTACCGGCTTGAGCTTGGGTATCGCTTGCCCGAAGGCCCTTACAAAAACTTATATAGTTTTTGGAGTGACCGAGTTGCTGAAGCACTCCCCTTTGATGGCCCAATTATTAACGTTACCTCAGATGAATACGCCAAGGTCGCCCTTCCCTTCCTCGACCCCTCTCGCGTTATTACCCCGGTCTTTTTGACCCAAAAAGAAGCCGGCAAAGAACCTGTGTTTGTTGTAGTACACGCTAAAATTGCCCGCGGTGCCTATGCTCGCTGGTTAATTCAGCGAGGACTGGCCACTGTTGACGGACTCGAAGCGTTTAATGATCTAGGCTATGTGTTTGATGCCGAGCGCAGCTCTCCTAAGCAGCCCGTGTATATATGCCAGCAATTTGGCGGTATTGGCTTAAGCCAGCGACTTTCGTAGCTTATTGAAAAGCGGAAGTGAGCCGCGCGACGCTATCGAGGAACACTTGACTGACGCGTCGTTTTTTCCAGCTCGCTAGTGAAATTTTCTTACTATTCAAGCGTAGTTGGTTATGGTCCTTAATAAGTGTCTTGGCGGTTTTAGAATCGTAGACGACAACGACGCATTCGTGATTAAGTTCGAATGAGCGGATATCGAAGTTGCTCGAGCCGACAATGCCCACCTGGTCGTCAATTACCATATACTTTTCGTGAACTAATTGAGGCTTTTTGTACAAATAAATGTCCACCCCAGCCTCCATTAGTTCTTGATAATATGAACGCTGAGCGTGTCCTACCATCCATTGGTCCATGGCTTCCGAGTTGAGGATGGAGACCTTCAGGCCTCTTAGGGCGGCTGAGACAAGCGCCGCCAGCAGTGATTCGTCTGGCACGAGGTACGGGTTGGTGATAACCACAGAATGGCGAGCCGACTGGATGAAAGAAGTAAACAAGCGTAGGTTATTTTGGTATGGATAACCGGGACCACTCGGGACAACCTGTACAGAGGTTGTCCCCTTTTTGGCGGCAATTGAGTTAACCGTGAAATGCTTTAAAAGAATACCAGTTTCACAGTACCAGTCGCTGGCAAAAACCGCAGCCGCTTCGTTAACACTCGGCCCTTGAAGGTGTGAAATCAGTTCAATATAGCTGATAGCGTCCTTACGGTGGTAGGTTTTATCTATCATATTCAATGAGCCAATATAGGCATCTTTGTTGTCGATCACTAAAATTTTACGGTGGTTGCGTAAATCTGGTCGGTTATACTTACTTGGCTTTAAACTAATTGGTAGTATCGCATGCCACTCGGCGCCCATGCTACTAAGAAGTTTTTTCATCGGCTTGTAGCCCTTATATTTCCGAGAGCCGAGTGTATCGAACAGCACGTACACTTTAACGCCTCTGGCTTTTGCTTTTTCGAGAGCGTAAAAGAAAGGCGCGGTAGTTGTATCAAGTGTCATGGTAAAGAACTCAACGTAAACATATTCCTGGGCAGTGTATACAGCTTTTGTCATCTTCTTTATGATTGCATCGTAGCCGGAAATAATTTCGACACGATTATTGCTTGTTGGCGCCAGTTCAGTGAGCGATTCGGCTAGTTTAGCTCGACTATCATACGGTTTATCAATTTCAGCAACCAGGCCAGCTTTTTTGATGTGGACCGTATAGCGTTTTAACATTAAGTTAATTTGTTGCTGAGCTTGCCTACGTCTTTTCGATAATTTCGTTCCGCCAAACACGAAAAACAAAACCGTCCCCGCCAGTGGCAAGATATAAATTGTAAGTAGCCACGCCATAGCGGCGGTTGGCTTACGGTTGCGAGGGATGTAGATAAGTAGTGCGATACGGACGACTAAGTCGACCAGGAAAATAAAACCTACAATGAGGTATGCGATGATTTTTGCTTCCAGCTGCACATCCATATGCAACAGTGTAGCAATTAATAAACAGTTTGACTATTGAACAGCTTTACCCACTCTGTAAGTGTTACGCGTGACGGTGAGCCACCTTTTTCAAGGCCAATAGTATCAATTGGTAGCTTGGCGAGTTTTTTAGGGTCAGAGAAACATTCGGTCGTAAATGTTTTATACGCCTCAAAGCGAGACTTTTTAACGAGCGGAACGTCACGACGCATCATCTGCAAGAAGACGGTATCAACGGCTGGCATTGGAAAGAAGTCTGCTCGGGCGAGGTTCTTTCGAATTTTAGTTTCGTAGCGCGCGCCGACAATCATGCCTAGTTGGCTGGTGAAATGTTCCGGGTCGGTATCGGCAATCAGTTTGCGGCCAAATTGCTTTTGAACAATAAGATACACACATTGTGGCGGCCGGTCGGTCTCAACAAGGTGGTTCACAATTGGTGAGCTGAGGTGAAATGGGATGTTGGCAAAAATGCTGTAAGGAACTTTTGGAAGCTCCATCGTCAAGAAGTCACCCTCGTACACGGTCACGTTTGGATAGTATTCCATGTTTTCGCGGAGCTTGGTGAACATGCGCGGTTCAAACTCTACAGCAATGACACTGCGAACTTGGCGCGCTAATACTGAAGATATAGTCCCCGTACCGGCACCAATATCAATAACCAATGCGTCACGTTTAATATTAGTACGTTCAAACAACTCTTTAATAAGTTGCGGGTTGCGGAGCAGGTTTTGCGAATAAGTGTGGAGGCGTTTCATTCCTTATATTATGACATAGAAAAAGGGCGCTTTGTGGATAGAATGAACTATCCACAAAGCGCCCGTTATACACAAGCCATTTCTGGCGAGTGTACCTTAACGAGAATTACTCGTTGGTCACCTTGCGGTGACGGCGTTTGAATGCGGTTACTCCCACCGCGACGGCACCTCCAAGCAGCATGATCCCTGCGAAGAACATCGCTCCACCCGTCTCCACGCCAGTGCTGGCGAGGGTCTTGGGCTTCGCGGTTACCGCAGCAACTGCCTTGGTAGGCGGTGTTGCTGGCGGGGTGTTGACCACCGGCGGGGTTGCCGTCTCGGTCGGAGTCGGCGTCGGCTTCGGCGTCTCGGTCGGCGGTACTACTACCGGCGGCTTTGGCGTCTCGGTCGGGGGCGTTACCACTGGCGGAACAACCACTGGCGGTTCTACCGGCGGCGTAGTTTCGCATGCCTCGTTCGTGAACTCGAAAGTCCACGACGTGACGACACCCTTGGGGAGTGCGAAGTCAGGCTTGCCGGTCAACTCAGTGGTGACTAAACCAACACCGTTGACACGAGTGTCTTTGGTGATGGTGTAGGTCAGCGCGTAGGTGTCCCTCGGAACGTCGTGGTGGTCGTTCTTGATACCACAGTCGTCCTTGGCCCTGACGGGTTCGTACTCGTCGATGATGGTCGGCGGTGTCGGCTCTTCCGGGGTAACCGGAGGAGTGACGACCACGGGCGGTTCTTCCGGCGTCACCGGCGGAGTCACCACAACGGGCGGTTCTTCCGGTGTTGTCGGAGGGACTACCACGACGGGCGGTTCTTCCGGTGTTGTCGGAGGGACTACCACGACGGGCGGTTCTTCAGGGGTAACCGGAGGGCACTCGAAGTTGAAATCGGGCGGCGTGTCGTACGAGTTCGTTTGCACGAACGTGATGGCCCACGAGGAGTGGACCTTCAGCAGCTCTACTCCGTACGGCAGCGTGATGATGCCGGCCATGACCTGGTCGAGCGTCAGTGGAATCGGCGTCTGTTCGACGTCGAGAATCTTCCACCGCAACCCAAGGTCGTTTTGGCCGTTGTAGTCAGCGCCGTATGTGACCACCCCGGTCTCTTTGTCTTTCACGGAGATGTTCTGGTCGACGTACATATTCACCTGACCGATGACGGTCGGCTTACCATTCACGAGAACAGTGATGTTCGCGTTGATGTGGTCGCCGTTGGTCAACGGACGGTGGTAGTTCGCGCTGATGGCATCGCACTGGACGTTCTGCGTCGGCGGCGGTGTTGGTGCCGTCGGAACGACACAATCGCCACTGGCCACGACTGAACCCTGTTGGGTCACCAGGTCGCCCTTGGCGTGGTTCGTCCACTGGACTTTCACCTCGAGGGTGTAGGTGCCGGCGGTCGAAACGCTTTCGGATCCGGTGACGGTAGAGGTGTTCTTGACGCTCTGGCCCTCGAGGGTCGGGCTGGTTGCCCGGCTCTGTCTCTCGATTGTCGCGGTCTCGTTAGGAACGCTGGTGTCGCCACCAACGGTCCATAGGATGTCATACTTGCCCGTCTCGGTGTTGCACTTCGCCTCGCCCTTTACGGACGGGACGGTAGCAGACGCCGATGCGGTGGGCGTGACGCCTGTTGCCGCCAGCGTTAGGGGCGCGGCTGCGAGGGCGGCCACGAGCATCAGAGGAATGAACCTCTTCATGCCCTTTTTCGGGTTTTGAAGTTTCAAAAGCAGAACCGTCCGATTTCTTGGGAGTGTAGCAACGCTAGCAATTTGCTAGACGCCTTAATGCATAACTGCATGGGCCGAATTTTGATGTACTTGCAAGTTCACATCAGATAGACGGAGGCTTGCAGCCAGTCGATAATTATAGCACAAAAATGAAATAAAATCAAGTATCGGTTGAGAAGTTCCTTAGCTTAGGCAGATTCAGTGTTATCGAGACATCATATCGCAATTAATCAATACTTGACGACCTACCTACCTGGCAGAGTATAATACATACAGTCATGTGAGTACTTCCGTCCTGCGAGGGCATAAGGATTTCCACTTACAGGCTTATATATGAAGCCGCCAAACGATGCTACGCACACTTTACGAAACGTAAAAGCGCCCCTGGTAATCGACACAATTCTATCGTGATATTTAGTAAAAAGGTTCTGCGGTTATACGGTTCGCACTACCCTCTCTAAATCACTCCTCCAAAACCCGTTGCTGATCAAACACTTTGTTCGGCTTATTTGCGTTCCACATGCGAGATGGAATGCAGTCAATACAATATCTTAACTTTTGGAGAATTAATATGAATCGTGTCAATGTAAATGAACAAGTAGCAATCACACAAATGGGATTTAAAAAGAACCTCACCGCTTTTCCTCGCCGCATGGAATTCCGCGGAACTATGTACGACTTTTTGGACGCCGGACTTCGTTGCCTCGTGACAACTGGCGGCCGTGTTGCAGAGATTATTACCTTAACTGACGGCAATTCGCAGTTCCGTTTGCGAACAGACAACCATGGCGGAAATTGGACTTTGTTGAGTATTGTATCTTAAGTGGGAGGAAAACTGCTTTTGTAGCGCTCGTAAACGGCTTCGCTGCCGAGTTCGAACGGGGTAACCACCCTTTTTCACTCGGGCTGCAGATGTTTACTCTCACCACAAAAGCAGTTTGCTTCGCCTAATAGCTCAAACTCAAAAAAACACCGCAATTTCATGCGGTGTTTTTAGTGTGCTTATTGACTTAAATGTTATTCCATGATATAATACAGTCTGTTTTGAAGCTGGCTTGACCGTTTCAATTCAGCACGTTACAGACAGTCCACCTAGAAGAGAGCGAGACGGCAATGCCCAATGTTGTTGATACGAATGACTACGAGTCCATCCTGCAGTGCAAGAATCTTGAGATCGAGAAGATGGGGCATCAGATCGAGATGCTCAACCTCGACAAGGGAACGGTGCGTCTCGTCAAGCAGTTGAACGCAGAGGACGGCCAGACGCCCGAATCTCGTCGGTATCGAGCTCGCTTGGCAACAGGGATAGCGACCATCGACCTGAACAGGATGCAGATCCAGGCCAAGATCGTCGACGTCGACAACGCCATCGAGGAGGTTATCGCCATCTCGCTGATGAACGAGGAGCGTCGTGTGAACCTGGAGGCTACCCGTCTCCTCGGGGGACTCTTCGGAGCTACCCTCGAAAAGGATCGCGAGTCCTCCCTGCTCGACATGTTCTCGTTCCTAGATCGAGACCCGCGTAGCGCCCGTGGTGGGTTCAACCCCTTCACCGACCCGCGCGGCTAGTTGTAACGCTAGGGTGGCCCTAACCGGCCACCCTAGCACTAACCCCTATTGGACTGTTTGTAACAAATCAAAAATTATCCAGCATCGCAGTTACTCGCGGTGCTTTTTTATTGGTTTGACATACTACATGCAATGAAACTGCTGGATATTATGGGTAATAAAGACGAGGCTATTGCATACGTCGAACGGCCGACCGTTAAAGTAATCATCCAGAAGGGTGACGAGATTCTGATTCTCAACGACGGGCTGCTACCTGGCGGTGGTGTTGATGAGGGCGAAACGAATGTACAAGCAATAGCCCGCGAGCTACTCGAGGAGCTCGGAGCTACAGTGGCTAACATTCAAGAACTAGGTCAAGTAACCCAATATCGAAACTTCCTCGCTAAAGAATACAAAATCTATGGCTACACCGCCCAATTCAAAGCCTTTACTACCCCACCCTCCCCTCAAGACGCAGGCGAAGCAGCCTTCGTTCATAAATGGATGTCAAAAACTAACGCCCTCAAATACATCTCAGAAACAATCGAAAAACTTCAACACACCAACCCTGAAATGAAAAACGACACCCTCCAAGGCGCCCTCTACAACCGCATGACAACCCAATCACTACTGCACGCACTGAAATAAAATAGCCATCCGAGCCAACGAGCTACTTTCAGGATGAGGGCAAACCCCCTTTGCGTTCACTCGTACAACATCTGCAACCTGAGTGAAATTGGGCGCAGAGGCCCCAATTGAACCCAGCGTGAAGCCGTTTACGAGCGAGCGTAAAGGGGGTTTGCTACCCTTTATTCAGCAAGCACCTTCGTAAGCACCAAATGGCGCCCCAGCAACTTATGTCCCTCCGCAATCAATATAATCGCCACAAACGCACCTAAGCTCACGAGAAGCATGTCTGACATCGAAATCGGGTGGATATGAAGCATTTCTTGGAGTGGCCCGTACAGCGCAAACCATTGCAGCCCAATCGAGATAGCCAAGCCAACCCAGAATACGTGGTGCTTCACAAATATACGGGTAAATGCCGACTGGTACGTACTTCGTGCGTTAATAGCGTTCGCCCATTGAATAGCTACCAAAGCAACGAATACAATTGTCTGGGCGTAGGCTGCGCCGTGTGTGGCACTAAAGTATATGTACAACCCTAGTGCTATACCCGCCATTGAAAGGGCTACGAGTATTACGCGGCTAATCATGAACTTGTTTAAAATAGGAGCGTTTGGCTTTACAGGCTTCTGTCGCATGGCACTCTTGCCGCCCGGTTCAAGCCCAAGTGGGATTACCATTGTCGTATCGGTCACAAGGTTGATCCAAAGAATTTGTACAGGCGCAAGTGGCGGTGGCATACCGATAACAAGTGCCCCGACCGATGTGATAACCTCACCGATGTTAGTCGATAGCAGGTAGTACAGCATGCGACGAATGTTAGCGAAGACAATACGGCCCTCGCGCATCGCCCGAACGATACTAGCGAAGTTGTCATCAAGCAGGATGATATCCCCGGCGTCTTTGGCGATCTGAGAACCGCTACCCATTGCAACGCCAACGTGGGCATTTGTGAGGGCTGGCACGTCGTTCACGCCATCGCCGGTCATAGCAGTGACCTCTTTTAGCTTCAGTACTTGCAGAATACGGAATTTGTTTTCAGGAGTAACGCGCGAGAAAATACGGGCACGGTGCGCTTCGATAGCAAGTTCTTTGTCTGTGAGCTCGCTCATCCGCCGGCTATCAAACACTTCGTCGCGAGATTTAACCAAGCCAAGTTTGAGTCCAATACTGTACGCAGTTTCGTAGTGGTCACCGGTAATCATACGCACTGATACACCAGCTTTTTGAGCCGTTGCAATTGCGTGGCGGGCAGCCGGACGGATTGTGTCGGCGACGGCAATTAAGCCAGCAAAGCTCAGATTAATTTTTGGATGTAATTCATGAAAGCCAGTAACAGGTGCTGGTAGTGGCGCGGTCGCCAAGGCAATCACTCGATACCCTTGACCGGTTAATTTCGTAAGGGCTGTTTCGACCTCGGCCCGTTCGAGCTTTGTAAGATTGCTGCGGTCGATAACGTGCTCGGGAGCACCCTTAACGACGAGTTCGTGTTCACCCTTGTGGTGCCAGACGTTGCCGCTCATAGCGAAAGCTTGGTCGAACGGGAGCTTAACGATTGCTTCGCCCTTTAGTTTTACAGAGGCCTCGGCGGCACCGTAACTAATGAAGGCCACATCAAGTGGGTCACTACTATGTTTATTGTTGCTGTTGATAGTTTTGTGAATAACCGTCGGTAGGTGGTGACCGACCCATTCAGGTTGCCAGGTTTCTTGAACGGACAGTTTGTTTTCGGTAAGTGTACCGGTTTTGTCGGTGGCAATAGTAGTAATAACTCCGATAGTTTCAATCGCACTCATGCTGCGTACTAAAGCTTTCTTGGCTGCCATGCGGCGCATGCCAAGCACCAGGATGACCGAAATGGCGACTGGAAGACTTTCTGGGACGGCTGAAACTGAAACGGCAATCACGAAGCGAAGCGCCTCAGACAGTTCCATTCCCCTGCTGATCGCAAGAATAAAGGCAACAATGGCTACTGCAGCAACGACAGCAATAATATAGGCGATCAGTTTGTCGATCTTTTTTTGTACTGGGCTGGAAATTGCATCGGGCGAGCTACCGGCTAATTCGGCAATTTGGCCAAATTCAGTATTGTTGCCAGTAGTGACCACAATCCCGACTGCTTGGCCGGACGTAATGAAAGAGCCTTGAAAGAGTATGTTCTTCTGCTCGTATACTTCTTTTTTTGATGTCAGTGTCTCTATATTTTTTGAAACCGGCACGGATTCACCCGTAAGCACCGCTTCATCGGCCCTTAGCGAATCGGCTGAAATGACACGAATATCAGCTGGAACCTTGTCGCCTTCATGTAATTCAACAATGTCACCAGGTACTAATAGGCTTGAATCGATCTCAATTGTTTCACCGCCTCGAATAACGGTTACTTTTTGGGCGTTATGCTTTTGCAGTGAACGCAAGATACGGTCGGTCGAGAAGCGCTGTACATAGTAGATACCAGCACTCGTGAGCATGATAACTAAAATAATGATTGCATCAAAGTAGGCGTGGTGGGTAAGGCTGATAATGACGGCGAAGAAAAGCACGGCCATGAACACATTAGCGAAGGGTTCGACAATCTTTTTCCAAAGAGGTTCGCCCTTCAATTTAATTTCATTCGGGCCTAAGCGTTTTAGGCGTTCACCAGCTTCGTGCCGGGAGATGCCATCAAGGCTTGAAGATAGGTGTTTGTATGTGTCGTTAACGGATTGTTGGTAAAAAAGCATTAGTACTATTTTAGCATGACCGCCAAGCCCTTAACAAAAGAAGAACCCTCAATTTCAGGGTTCTTCTTACTTACATTTGATATTGCTACATGATTCGTACGAGCTTCAGAGTACCGTGCGCAGTACCGTTGCCCCATTCAATAACGTCCTTGACGGTTTTACCCACCAGACTGCTACCAAGTGGACTTTTCGCGGAAATGCGACCATCACTTGGGTTAGCTTCGATGCTCTCGACCAAGGTGTAACGGAATAGTTGCCCCTGTTGATCGATGAGATCGACGACTGACCCGACGGCAACCTTCATTCGAGCGCGACGCGATGGAATGAGTTTTGCCTGGGACAGAGTGTGTTGTTTTTCAAATAGTTCGGCTTCAATTGATTCAAGCCGGGCCAACCGTTCGATGCGTTCAAAACGATCGTCGTGGCCAGTTGTTTTGTCACTTTCGCGTAAACCTCTAATTACCGCCAATCGGTCATGTTCTAGTTGGGCGACGGATTTTCGAAGTTCTTTCATACCTTTCTTGCTGAGAAGTATGGTTGGTTTTGTTTCAGTTGGTTCTGTGGTGATGGTTGTGTTCATAAAGCTCACTTCCTCCTTTTATAACGATTTCTCGCATTTTTTGCTGTAGCTAGGCTACTGGTTGTAGTATGACAATGAAATCTGAGAAGACTCTTAAGTACATTGACTATTTTGTTGTAATTTTACCGTCAACCAGTGTGAATGTTCTGTCGGTTTTGCCGGCAATTTCTAAGTCGTGCGTCACAACAATTACGGTAGTATTTTGGTTCCTTGAAAGGTCGTGTAACAGGTCAAAAACTTTCTTGCCTGTCGCTGAATCAAGGTTGCCAGTTGGTTCATCTGCCAGAATATATGCAGGGTCATTAGCAAGTGCACGAGCAATACTAACGCGCTGTTGTTGGCCACCACTGAGGCGGGTCGGGCGTCGTTTTTGCTGTTCAGCGTCTAGCCCAACCGATTCAAGCAGCTTCGCAGCTCGGTCTTCACGGCTACTTCCAGGGTAGCCACCGAATTCCAAGGCGAGCATAACGTTTTCGATAGCCGTTAAGTTTGGAATGAGGTTGTACTGTTGAAAGACGAATCCAATTTTTTTACCTCGATATTTCGTTTGGGCGTGGCCACTGAGTTTTTCGATTGATGTTTCATCAACGGTAATCGTTCCCTCGCTTGGAGTGTCGAGTGCACCCAGGATACTCAGTAAGGTGCTCTTGCCGCTGCCTGACTTTCCAATAATGCTGACGAACTCGCCGGTTTGCACTGTGAGTGATACATCTTTTAAAGCGTGGACTGGGCCACCTGGGGTATTGAACGTTTTAGATACATTGGTAACTTGTAACATAGAGACTCCTATTCTGTCCTTAATACTTCGGCCGGTCGTACACGTGCGGTCAGCCAAGCTGGCACGGCGCTTCCGATGATAGCGATTAAGAAGGTTAAACCAAGGGCGGTTGCAAATACTTGTGGAGTAAGGCTCGCTGAAACTTGGGTGATGTTAGTATTGATCTGTTCAACTCCGCCAGCAAAGCCACCTGGGCCTCCCATCATGCCGCGAGTTCCTGTACCGGTTGCAGCTGTTGTTGCACTGGTTGAGCTGCTTTGGCTACTGACAAGTGAAGTTGTCATTGGGCCGCTGACCGCGACACCAAGGCCAATACCAATAACAGTTCCGATAAGAGTGAGAGTCAGGCCTTCAATTGTGAATTGGCCAACTACTTTACCATCGGTTCCACCGACAGCTTTCATGACACCGATTTCACGGCGACGTTCTCGGACAACCATAACCATGGCAAGCAAAACAATTGCAGCTCCGGCAATGGCTGCGCCAATAACACCAGCCAGAGCAAGTGACGAGATGCTCTCAAGTGACTCAACACTTGCTGCAGCGGTTTCTGATTCGCTTGTGATGTCTGCGTCATCACCGAGTGAAGTTTCTAAGCTGCTAACTGCGGCTGCTACGTTATCGCTACTGTCTACTGTGGCGATAACCGTGTTTACGACATCGGCTTGTTCGGTTAAGGTTTGTAGGGTTGTAAGGGGCATAATGATGCCACTATCTTGGAACGCATTATCAGTTGTGTAGATACCGCTGACCGTAACGATTGAACCGTAGGCCGTGAAAGTATCACCAACTTCTAAACTGTTCTTTGTTGCAAGGGTTGATCCAACTAGGGCAACTAGACCATTACTACTGGCATCAATGGTTTTGCCACTGGTGATGTTTAAGTCGCTTCCGTTAGTTGAAACTGAGTTGACGTCGTTCGTACCTGTAACAGTAATACGAGGAGTCGGTGCTGGACGATCAGTATCTTCGGTAGTTGCAGCTCCCGCTCCTTCGGTAGTGCTGGATGTTCCTGAAGATTCGAACCGCATTTGTCGTTGGCCAAATGCGCCAAGTTCTTGTGATGATTCCAGCTCGGTGTCGTCGGTACCTAATTGGTCGGTCAATGTAAGGGTTGTTGACGAGACGTTAGCTGTGCTCTTGATTGTTGCAAGCTGCGCGGCGGTTAATGGATCTCCACCACCCATGCCTCCCATGACTCCGGCTGGTCGGATAGTAATATTCGTTCCTGCCGTGGCTTTAACTTCGTTTATTTTTGCCTGAACGCTGCTGCGGGCGACGAGCATACTCAAAATCAGTGCAATGCTGATGGCGAACATCAATACGATGGCCCCTGATCTTAGTGGACTACGGAGGGCGTTTTTAACACCTCGAGTCAGTACATTCATTTAGTGGCTCCTTGTTTTAGTTGTAATAACAAGGTGAACTGTACGCTTAAATTATGAGATTACGCTTGAGGGTTCCTGATAATTGGCAGATAAAAAGTGAAAGTCGTACCGTCTTCGTTGCTGCTGACTTGCAGGTCTCCGTGGTGGACGTCAATAATTTTTTTAGCAATCGAAAGGCCGAGGCCGTAGCCGTTTTGGCTGCCGTTGGTTCGAGAAGAGTCGAGGCGGTAAAAACGGTCAAATATTTTAGTCAATTTATCTTCAGGAATAGCCTCGCCGGTATTGTGAATTTCAAACCCGACCATAAGTCGTTTCACGAATACGCGGATGTTAATTTTAGAATCCTTAGGGCTGTATTTTAAAGAGTTATCAATTAGGATACCGATAAGTTCACTAATAGCTGGTTCGTTCGCACTCACCACTGCCTTTTTGCGGGAAGTAATGTCGAAACGCTTACTATCTGTCTTATAGAGTTTCATCTTTTCATTAACCAGTTGAACGATATCGACTGGCTCGCGTTCGAGTTTATTGAAATCGAGTCGAGATAATTGCAGAAGCATTTGCGTTAGGCCAATCAGCTTATTAACTTCTTCAAGGTTGCTCTCAAGCAACTCTCGCGATTCGGTTTCGCTTAAATGGCTGTCGCGCAGATTCACTTCAAGTTCAGCCTTCATAGCCGCGAGAGGTGTGCGTAGCTCGTGGCTAGCGTCGCTCGTAAATCGACTTTGAGCTTCGTGCGCCTCTTCAATCGGTCGTAAGGTTCGGCGCGCCAGGAAGTAGCTTCCTAGGCCGCCGGCAACCAAAATGACAATATTGATATAGAACAAAGACATGATCATCTGCCCAGCTGCTTGGCTGGCTTGAACCGACAAAGGACTGTTAGGTCCGTATGAAAATCGCGAGGAATTATCCTGGTACAACATAGGGTATGAGGAATTTTCCATTAGGCTATGTTGAAGGTTCTCCAGCCGAAAGCTGATTTCACGAAAGTTGAGTTGGTAGATAACAATACTAAAAGTAATGCTAATTGTTAACAGGATAGCGAGATACCAGGCAGTTAGTTTCAGGGTTGCAGATTGAAACATTTGCATAGTAGTTTAGGCTTCGAGTTTGTATCCAAACCCACGAACGGTGTGGATGAGTGGTTTATTAAACGGCACATCAATTTTGGCACGTAGGTATTTGACATATACTTCAACAGTATTTGGCAGCACGTCGGCATCGTAATCCCAGACATGGCTGATGATTACATCTTTACTGATTGGTCGGTTTTGGTTACGAAGTAAGTATTCAAGAAGGGCAAATTCCTTACTTGTTAATTGAATAGTCTTACCACCCCTTTGAACAGTGTAGGTTACGGTGTCCATAGTCAGGTCACCGGCGCTTAGAATGTCGGACTGTTGTTCAGTTGGACGTCGCAACAAGGCGCGTACTCGAGCAAGCAGTTCTTCAAGCGCAAATGGCTTAATTAGGTAATCGTCAGCACCGGCGTCAAGGCCAGCGGTTCGTTCTTTAACACTATCAAGTGCACTTAGGAATAGTACAGGTGTGTGGATCTTGGCATCACGCATTGCTTTTACAATGCCAATACCGTCGTATTCACCCGGGAGCATTCGGTCAATGATGGCGATGTCGTAGGGTTCGGTCGTAGCCATAGCGTGACCCTCATCTCCATCATATGCGACGTCCACGGCATAGGTTTCTTGTTCTAAGGCCTTCGCGAGGGCCCTAGCAATTTTGTGTTCGTCTTCAACAATTAATACTCTCATACCCTTTATTATACAGTGATAGGGCTTAAAGAAGCCTGAACTACTGTTTATTCTATGCGTAGTTTTCGCTCCAAGCCTGCATATCGCGCAAGATTGGGGTTAGTTCTTTACCTTTTTTAGTAAGACGATACTCACATCGACTCTTCTCGGGGGCGGTGATTTTCTCGATAATACCCTCGGCCTCAAGGCTATCAAGGCGTGATGACAATGTACGGGGGTTGATGCCCTCTACGAGGTCTTGAATTTGGCAAAAACGAACCGTCTCTTCGTTCACAAAAAAACGCAATAATTGTGGAGTCCATTTGTCTCCGAGAATTTTGGTAGCCGCTTTTACGCAACCGATGGTTTGAGTCGTTGTCATATATACTTACACTATACAATATCTAGCGAAATAAGTCTATTTTTTGATCAATCCGGCGTCATTATGCGACCGAATGTGGCTCATGCTGTATTCCCAAGAAGCATCCGTCTTCTTGTGAGGATTGAATATGTATTGAGGGTCGAAGATTTCTTTGGTTTGTTTGAAGATTTCGTACATGTCTTGGCCAAAGACTGCCGGAAGCCATGGGCCACGCACCATACCATCGTTGTGCTCGCCGGCCATAGTGCCGCCGTACTTCAATACAATTGGAATGAGCTCGCGCATAACAGGCTCGAGTTTTGCTTGGTCTTTTGCGCCGGCGATGTCCATAAGTGGGATAACGTGGAAATTGCCATCACCAAAGTGACCCTGAATGGTCGCTGGAAGCTTGTATTTGCGAATTACTTTACGTAGTTGTGGAACGAATTCCGGTAAATGGCGCGGCGGAACGGCCATATCGTCGATAAATGGTGATGCGTAGCGACCGTGAACTTGGTTTTGCAGTAGCGAAAGTGCCGCACGGCGAATTTTCCAAAATGGTGCACTCGCGCCTTCGTCGGCCTGAACGTCCATCTTTAGCTTGAATGATTTCAGGTCATCGTGAAGAATTGAGATTTTATCCAATACCTCTCCCCTAGTTTGGCCATCGAACTCAATCATCAAAAACATACTTGGAATGTGACCTTTAAATTGGGCGATAGATTTTAGTAAAATGCTCTGTTGGCGAAGGTACTCTTTTGTACCAAGTTGTTTTCGGAATGTGTTGAAATAGCGCAAGCCTAGGTTAAAGGTGATATTATCGAAACCTTCGAATGTCGCCGGCTCGTGGTGCATGACTGTCGCAATAACATCGCCAAGGTTTTTGATTGATGGCAGGTATACCAGAAGTAGGCCGGAGTGTGGAGCTTTCGGGACAGCCTCCATGGTGATGTCAGTAATAATTCCTAAAGTTCCTTGGCTGCCGCTAATAAGTCGAGTCATGTCAAAAATGCCGGTATCGCGATCCCAGACGCTCCATAGGTTATAGCCCATCGAGTTCTTGTTGACGTGTGGCCGGGCGTTTTTGACGCGGTCGTAGTGCTTCTCAATAAGCTCATAGGTTTGACGATAGAGACTGGCTTCGTACGTATCTTCTTTTAGCTTAAGAGCTAACTGTTTGCGGTTTAAAGGCTTGACGACATATTCATTGCCATCACCGAACACTACCTTAAGCTCACGCACCCAGCGCTCGGTATTTCCGTATTGTAGTGACCGTTCGCCACCAGAGTTATTGCCAACCATGCCACCGATAGTATTGATAGCCCGGCTGGCAGGTACGCAGCCTAGGTGAAGGTTCTGATCGTAAAGGAGTGGGTCGATGTCGCGCATATAAACACCCGGCTGGGTATTCAGAAGAGTACCTTTTAACGAGCCAATCTTATTAAAGTGCGTGGTCATATCAAGCACAATCGAGCTACCAATTGAACCACCAGACATGCAAGTACCAGCGCTACGCGGGGTTATGGCAAGTTTAGGATAGGCTGCTTTGTTTTTGAGAATAAAGCGCACGAGTTTTTCGATATCAGTGCTATCGACAGGGCTCACGACAGCTTCAGGAATGATCTCGTAAACACTGGCGTCGCGACTTACCGCCTGGCGTGCTGCAGGCTCGGTACTAATTTCGCCTTTAATAAGTTTCCGGAGTTTCGGAATAATATCATCCATATGGCTCTACTATACGTGAGGCATAAGCAGAATGCTATAACCCATTCCACCACTCCCGTTAGCTCGGATGGCCAAAAGCATGTATAATACGGCCTATGAGTACTAAAATTGAAATCGATACCCGTACATTTGTTCGTTTTTGGCTTGTCATTTTTGGCATCGCCCTTGTAGCATTTCTATTATATAAAGCGCAAGTTGCCTTAATTATATTGGGAGTTTCTATTTTCTTGGCGCTTGCCTTGAACGGTCCAGTTTCCCGCATCTCTCGACGCCTTCCTGGCCGAAGTCGCGTTGGTGCAACTGCGATCGCCTACGTTATGGTAGTTACCGTTATCAGTGCTGTTGTCTTATTGCTTATTCCACCTATCGTCCAGCAAACTGCTGGTTTCGTGCAAAGCGCCCCTGGCCTTGTTGATTCTGCTACCTCTCAATGGAAGGGTCTTAACGACCTTGTCAATCAGTACCATCTACAACCTCAAGTCGATAGTGCTGTAGAGTCAATCAAAAACAGTGCCGCTAGCTGGGCAAGTAATGTTGGCCAAGGCGTCGTAACAGGCATCGGTTCTATATTTAGCTTCTTTGCCGCGCTTATCTTGGTATTAGTACTTACCTTCCTGATGCTTATTGAAGGTCCAGAATGGATTAACCGCGTCTGGAAACTGTACCGCGATAAAGAAAGAATGGAAAAGCACAAACGCGTAGCTGGTAAGATGTACACCGTTGTAACGGGTTACGTCGTTGGTCAGCTCACGGTATCGACTATCGGTGGTACAATTGCCGGTTTGGCAGTGTTTATACTAAGTTTCATCTTTCCTAGCGTCGAAGCTGGCCTGGCTATTCCAACCGCCGCAATTACGTTCTTGCTATCACTCATTCCTATGTTTGGTGCAACTATCGGTGGGGCAATTATTACCTTGCTCCTCGCACTTAATAGTGTTCCGGCTGCAATTACCTACGTTATCTTCTTTATTGTTTACCAGCAAATCGAGAATAACTTCGTTTCACCACACATTCAATCGAAGCGAATTAACTTATCTGCGCTGATGATTTTGGCGGCGGTAACGGTTGGTTTGTACATGTTCGGAATTGTTGGTGGTATTATTGCCATTCCTATTGCCGGCAGTGCTCGCATCTTGATTGATGAATATCTTGCGAGTCGTCATAAAGCAGAGGCTAAAAAGCCAGCTGTAGTGTTAACGACTAAGAAGTAGTCGTATATTCCCAAATTGGGCCAGAAGCGGTATCACGAACGGTGATGCCGCTTTTTTCTAGCTCGCTGCGTAGTTCGTCAGACTTTGTGTAGTCTTTTTGCTCGCGCGCGCGAGTACGTTCAATAATGATACGCTTCTCGTCGTCAGTAACGTCTGGTGTGGTTTTAAGCAGGTCGAGGCCGAGTAGTTCATCGATGGTTTCAAGGAAGCTTACAAGAGCGTGCTGATGCAGTGTAGTAAGCTTGCTGCTTAGAACAGTATCAAAGGCATCATCGATGATAGCAAGTGCTTCTGGAGTGTTTAGATCGTCGGAAATAGCATCAACCACCTGCTTGGATGCAGCGTATAGCGAGACTGTCTTACTGTCATCTTCAGTAGCGCCATCTTCTTTGATAGTGTCGTGAATTTGGTGGCGGAGCACCGCAACATTACGCCAGTTGCGACGACGGTTTGCAGCCGCGGTGAGATTTTCGAAGGTGAAATTTCCTTCGGTACGATAATGGCTTTGCAGGACAAATAAGCGCAGATCTAATGGCGAATAACCCTTCTCTTCTAGGTCGCTCAGTGTGTAGCCGTTTCCGAGTGACTTGCTAATTTTTGTACCATCAACCTTAAGGTGGTTGTTGTGTAGCCAGAAATTTGAGAACATCTTGCCGGTCGCAGCTTCCGACTGTGCAATCTCATTCGTATGATGCACGGGAATATGATCAATTCCGCCCGTGTGAATATCGATCGTTTCTCCTAGTAAAGACATGGCCATAGCGGAACATTCGAGATGCCAGCCAGGAAAGCCCATTCGTGCTGGTTGCGCTTCCGAAACGTCGCTACCGAAATCTGCAGAAACGGCTTCGCTCCGGGTTTCTGTTGGGCTTTCACCAGCAGAAACTCGGGCTGCAGATGTTTCTGTAGATTTGGTAGCGAGTTCCGTCTGCGTAAGCAGGTCGGATGGTGTTTCCCATTCCATATCCCGTGCTTCATCTTTTGGCGAGAATTTCCAGAGCGCGAAGTCGCTTGGATGATGCTTTTCGGGATTAAACTCAACTCGAGCTCCAGCTTTTTGAGCTTCTAAATCGAGACCTGCGAAGTTGGCGTAGGTTGGAAATTTGAGGGTATCAAAATAAATGCCATCGTCAATTTGGTAGGTAAAGCCTTTTTCTTTGAGGATACGGATAAGTTCTAATTGCTGAGGAATATAGTCTGTTGCATGTGGCATGTGGGTTGGAGTGATTAAGTTCAGCGCTTTCATTCCTTCTTTGAAGTCGTCAGCGTAGAATTTTGCAACTTCCCAAGCGGTTTTGCCTTCGCGTTTAGCGCCTTTTTCAAGCTTATCTTCACCGTCATCGGCGTCGCTGACGAGGTGGCCGACATCAGTAATATTCATTACACGAGTGACTTCGTTGCCGTTTGCCTGTAACACGCGAACTAACGTATCCCAATAGATATACGCAGTCCAGTTCCCCACTGTTAAGTAGTTATAAACGGTCGGGCCGCACGTATAAAGACGGACGTAGCCTGGTTCGATGGGTGTAAATGGATCAACTGTTTTAGTCAGTTGGTTATGAAACTGAAGACTCATAATCGATAAGCGCCTTATCTGTAGCATTAACTAATTCTGACATAAGTGTGTCATAGTTTTCGTAGATTTTAAAGCCAGAAGCGTATTCGTGGCCTCCACCGCCAAAGAAACCGGCAACGGTGTTGCCAATTGGTATGTTGGCACGGATCTTGCCGGTAATTTTACCGTCAGGATAGGTTTTAAGGGCGATGGCGATCTGCACGGTATCAACCAGGCGCATTTCATCAAGTACCAAAACGCTTGGGTTGTAGCGGTCGCTGAATTCTTCAATCTCAGCCCATGGAATGTGAACGGTTGCAAGTTTGCCGTCAAGGAAGTATTCGACTCGCTCGATTAAACGGCCTTTGTACGCCAAAATATCGGCTGGCTTTTTCATGTACTCGCGGCGTCGACCTTCGATGGTAGCTGGGACTGCGCCAAGGGCAACTAATTCAGCAGCAACCCGGTAGCTTTCAGCAGAAGTATTTTGCGTTGTTAAGCCAAGGCTGTCTGACTGGATAGAGATAAACATAACTTCGGCAGCCTGTGGGTTAATTGTCCAACCAGCTTCGATGGCCATATTGTAGATAATTTCACCAGTCGCAACGGCGGTTGGGATAATAAGTTTAGTAGTATCGAATGGCAAGTCGCCGTCTTCGCTTTGGTGGTGGTCAAGAATAACCGTCGGGTGCGATTCAAAGAAGTGGCGAACGCCAGGAGTTTTGAGCGCCTTGACTAGAAGTGCTTGGCTTGAGGTGTCGACGATAATCGCCATGTCAGCCTTTTTAGGCCAATCTTTCACAACCCTGTCCCAGCCCAGAATATATTGCATGTACTTAGGGATATCAATCGCACAGTACAGCGTTACGTCTTTGCCGGCATCGGATAATAATTCTTCTAACGCCAAAGAACTCCCAAGGCTATCGCCATCAGGGTTTTCGGCTTGGACTACGACAATATGTTGCGCATCTTTGATGAGTTCGAGGACAGAGGTAAACATTAGGTCTTATTTTACCACACCAACAGTAGTATAGGGGCCTGACCTTGACCATTTATTGTATTCATGCTATAAAAATCAATACAGATCTCTGCGATTTGTGTGAACTTTGACCTCTCGAACTCTTCGAACCCAACAGATGGAGAATGCCGTGCAAACTACCAAACAGGCTACCGTGCCTAAACAGGATGTACTACTCGACCACCCGCCTAGCGAAAAAAAGTTGGTGTTGAAGCAACGTATCGTCGACATTTTCAACGTGGTGCTGATGCTCATCGGCGCTCTGTTGATGCTAGTTTTCGTCGTGCAAAACGTCGACACGAGCTTCTTTCGCCCCTCGAGTATTGTTCCGTGGAGTTTCTTCGTCGCCGCAATACTCGTCATCAGTGTCGGTTTGTGGGGCGGAATCGCCTACAGCAACAAGTGTTCGAAAGAACGGAGCTTCTTGTATCAAGAGCTTCAGGAGGGAGTAATCGAAGGACAAATCTTTGATGACGAGACTAAGTACGCTCACGTAGTGCGTGTTTTCGTTAAGGGCGAGAACCGCATGGGCGAAACCAGGCACCAAATCGTTGCCATCAGCGCCAAACAGTGGCGCGCTCGCAAGTATTTTATCGGTCAACAGCTCAAACTCTAGCAGAGGTCAGCGGAACAGTTCCGCGATAGCCCCGCTCCTCCTACGGAAACGTAGTTGAGGTGCGGGGCTCTTAAATTTGAACACGTATTATAAAAATGGTATAGTATAGCAACTCTTAGCCCTCTATTCGAAGAAAGGAAGTGGCGAGATGTTCGTTGTTAATATAAAGCGCTTTAACACCTTGGTTGGGCTAACGGCTGGATGGTTTATCCTGTTCGCGTACTTGCTTTTCGGTGTGCTTTTTTGGATGGCAGTCCTCGCGCTTCGGTTGATTAAGCCAATTGCGAGTGTGCTGTACTGGCAGATGTCCGAAAACCTCGAGGAGAAAGTCCGCATCGTGTGGCCTCTCGAACTGTTTGGTTTTTTGATCGTCTGCTTGGTAGCTCTGTGGTACTGTTCGATTAGGCTGCTGCTGGATTACGAAGACCGAAAGCTGCTGCTTGACGGCATGAACCGCGTCATTGACGAGATTTCATCGCTATCGGTGCCAGGCGGTTTCGTCAGCTATACCTTTCGAGGCGGCTACGGTTCGGCGACGACCGAAATCGCCTCCTTAGGTGGCCACGACTACAAGTTGAAATCCACCCGCAGAGACACAGCCGGTGTGCCGACTACGGAAACTACCGTTTTCAGAGCCACCAGCAGCTTCTTCGCATCCGACAAAGGCTCGTCGGAAGCTGTGATGAACACCGTTTTTGGCAGTTTGCTGATTCAAAAGCAATACGGTGTGCAAAGCATAAAGGCAGAAAGCAGCTTGTAACAATGTAGTTCTTTTTAAGAGCTAGACCCCCGTCCCCTCTTCTACAATGGCGTAGTTGAGGGGGCGGGTTTTTCATTTGTCACAGTCTGCGTACATTGACTTTTCATTGCGTTTATGCTATAATCTAACCACGAATCAATTGTGGTTTGTGAGGTCTTTGAAAATCTGTCCAATTCTACGAATGGAGCACTAATGATCACTGCACTTGATCCCAAGCTTGTCACCTACGTCCCGCCCGAAGAGCTTCCGCTCGACGAGGTCGTGATGACTCGGCGCCAGGAGCGAGCGTCCTTCCTGGGCGAATTGTTTTTCTGGGTTAGTGCCGTCCTGTTTGTCCTAGGCTTGGCGAATTGCCTCGTCTACATCTTCGGACTCGACGCCAACGGTGTGTCGGGTCTGATCTGGCTCACTCTTGCTGTTTGCGCGGCCATAGCCTCGCCTGTGCAAGTCACTTCGGAAGAGAAGTACGAAAAGCAACTGCTTCATTTCTACCAAGAAGTGCCGCAGGGCAAGGTGCTCAGCCGCCACATTTCGAATGGCAATTACACCGTCCTCATCGAGGGCAACAACCGCTTGAACAAGCCGCGTACCTATACGGTATCGGTGAACGCCGGCGACTGGTACGATGGTGTCTATGCCAAAGATAAGTACGTTGAAATTCCGAAGACCTCGACGGATTAATTCCGTCCTAGCCTCGTCCCTCCCCTGCAGCAATGCAGCTGAGGGCCGGGGCTCTTTCATGCCAAAAAATAGTATCTAGAAGTTCCGTCGGCCTTCAAGTGCGTGGCCCAAAGTAATTTGGTCAGCGTATTCGAGGTCAACACCAACTGGGATTCCACGAGCCAAGCGGCTCATTTTTACGTCCATACCCGCGTCACGAATGTGCTTTTGTAAGAACAGCGCCGTAGACTCGCCTTCGACGCTGGCGTTGGTAGCAATAATAAGTTCAGCAACTTCATCTTCTCGAATTCTTTTCAGTAATTCAGGAATATGCAGCTGCTCTGGGCCAATGCCGTCAATCGGGCTCATTGCGCCACCGAGTACATGGTAAGTGCCTTTGAATAGCCCTGTACGTTCGAGAGAGACGATATCTAACGGTTCTTCAACCACAGCGATAAGCTTTTTGTCACGGTCGCTATCAGTATATAAAGCTGACACCTCTTCGTCGGCATCAATCAAAGCGAAAGTAATTGGGCAGGTTTTTACTAGGTTATGAATATCATGTACCGCAGTTGCGAGGCTATCGTTAATACGCTGGTCGGCGCGCAACAAATAATACGCATAGCGCTCAGCGGTACGTTGACCTACTCCAGGCAAACGACCTAATTCGTCAATCAGCTTTTCGAGTGCTACTGGTAGCAGGCGTGGCACGGAATTATAGTCCTAGGTTGCCAAGGCTTCCCATAAGTGGCTTCATTTTTTCAGCAGCAACTTCTTGGGCTTTAGCCAGTCCATCGCGAACGGCAATTTCGATCCAGTGTTCAAGCTCGGCGATGTCATCAAGGTCGACTTGCTTTGGGTCGATGTTAATTTTCTTGATTTTAAGTTCACCAGTAATTTGTACTACTACAGCACCATCACCAGCTTCAACTTCAATAATTTCTTTTTTCAAATCACTTTGTGCTTTACGCAACTTGTTCAACATTTTCACTTGGTCAAAAGCCATGGTCTATTCTCCGTCTCAAACTTTTATTATAAACTTCTCTTTAAATTATACGTTAATTGGTGGTCTTTTTATAGATGTACAATCGGTCAGCGTCTTTGCTGTGGCCATTTGTAATGATCCGGTCGATCTTGAAGCCTTCAAATGACTGGCGGGCATCGCGCGTAACGACAAAACTATTGCCGGTTGGTGCGGTGACGATTGAAATATCATCTCGGTATTGGGCAACGGCGCCGTAGAAGTCGCGCTCGGTATCTGAAACAACCAGTTCCTTTGTGTCATTTGGCAGTAATGCGATGTCCTTATTGAACAAGGCAACTTGTTGGGCGCTGTAGTGGTAGCCGTACACATATCGGGCGAGGCCGGATACACTCAAAGCGAATACGAGAATAACAATTGGGATGAGGCCTGTAATGCGCGCATATGGGTTAAGTGGAAAGAGGCGGTACCAATAGCCAATGAGGCTTGTTAACCCAGCGGCCAGCATCAACATCGATGGGACGAATGTAACACTCGTAAATGCTGGGTTTAGCAGCAGTACTGGTGACAAACATATGATCCAGATAATAACTAAGTAGCTGCGTGTTGTTTCGCGGGTACGGATCATTCTGTAAAGGCCGAGTGTAATTAAGATTACCGAACCAAGCCCGAAGACTGGGGTCATGAGGGTGCTCGTACCCAGCTCCCAGAATAAGAAGTATTGCCTCAATACAATCATCGCATTTTCCATAAGGTCTGGTGGCCAGACCTCGGGAACGCCAATCAGTGTTAAGCCAAGTTGAGGGTTGATGATAATACCGTAAATAAGTGGTGTGATGACTGCAAAGAATAATATCGATACTGCAACGAGGCGTGGCTTTGAAAGCTTACGAACGGCATTTCTTAAATGAGGGTGAAGTATTATGGCTAACCCGATTGCTGCTAATGGATAGATACTGAGTGGCGTGTACAGGCTGAGCGCGGCAGAAATTGCGAAAAGAATCTTCCATAAAAACCTGAACTTTTTGCCGCGAGTAATTTGTGTTCCAAGCAATAGTAGGACGATCGGCCAAAATACATACAAAATACCAGGCGCTCCCTGTTGAGCGATATACAAGAACTGGCCAGTGGTGATTGCAATAAGTGACGCCAATACGGCAATATTTGGTTTAAACCAGCGTCGAAGCAGTAAGATGAAGCCGATAGCTGATAGCAACGCAAGTATAAGTGACGGCAATTTAATGGTGAAAATAGTAACGCCCAAAATGCTAAATATGAATGATTGCAATGCATAGTATGGCAAGTTAGGTATCGCTAAAGTGGCCGGGTCGCTAAATGACAAAGAAGCGCTACGCACGACCGAAGTCATTTCAGCGGCAGATAAACTGCCCGGAAGGTACAAACCAACAAATACAAGTAAACCGGCAAGAAGCAAGCCGACTAAGGTATATCCGAGGATATAGCGCCAGCGATAGAGGAAGTATTTTGAAAAATCAAGTGTAGCCATGAGTCTTATTGATTATACCACGACACGGCTGTGCGCTACTCGCCGTGCTTCTTATCCAACGACATAAATCGCAATCGCTCTGGGTGGAAGTAAAGCTCAACCTTACCAGTTGGTCCGTTACGGTGCTTAGCGATAATCAGGTCGGTGATGTTTTCCCGGTCGGTGTCCGGGTTGTAATACGCTTCACGATAAATGAACATCACGATGTCGGCATCTTGCTCGATTGACCCTGATTCACGAAGGTCAGATAGCTGTGGAATTTGTGGGGTTCGAGATTCTACGGAACGTGATAGCTGACTTAGGGCGATAACCGGTACGTTCAGTTCACGGGCAAGAAGCTTCAGTCCACGTGAGATTTCAGACACCTCTTGTACACGGTTTCCCTTGTCGCGGCCACTACCTTGCATAAGCTGCAAGTAGTCAATGATGATGAGGCCAAGCGGCTGTTCGTGGGCTGCACGACGAGCTTTGGTACGCATTTCTAGCACGCTTACACCAGGAGTGTCGTCAATATAAATAGGTGCTTCGGCCATTTCACCCATGGCGTCAGATAGCTTACTAAAGTCGTCTTCGCTTAGGTTACCAGTACGAATATTCCAAGCATCAACACCAGAAGCGTCAGCCAGCATACGGTCGACCAACTGTTCCTTACTCATCTCAAGACTGAAGAAAAGAACCGGCTGTTTGGCGATTGTTGCTACGTTGTAAGCGAGGTTTGTTACTAATGTCGTCTTACCCATGGCAGGACGTGCAGCCAGGATAATAAGGTCACTTCGCTGCAAACCCGCGGTCATGTTATCAAGGTCACGATAGCCAGTACGGACACCGCGAAGCTGGCCTTTGTTGCGATGCAGTTCTTCCATGCGGTCGAAGCTGTCGGTAAGAATGGTTTCGATACTCACAAGATCTTGTTTAAGCGATTGGTCGCTGACGGCGAAAAGCTCAGCTTCGGCTTGTTGAAGCAGCTCTTGGGTGGTACTTTCTTCGTCGAAGCCCATTTCAGAAATTTCGCCGCTGGCTTTAATAAGGCGACGACGGACAGCTTTTTGGGCAACAATTTCTGCATACGATTCGGCGTGGGCTGAAGTTGGCACGTAGTTTGTAAGTTCGGTGAGGTAGGCGGAGCCGCCAACTTCTTCAAGTTCTTTTTTGCGTTTAAGTTCATCAGTTAGCGTAAGAAGGTCGACTGGTTTTCGCTTTTCGTACAAACGCATCATGGCGTCGTAAATCATTGAGTGACGTTTTTCGTAGAAGTCTCGAAGGGTAACGTGCTCGGTAATATCTGCCAGGGTTTCTTCGTCAATCAAAACAGCACCGAGGAGACTTTTCTCGGCGTCGATATTTTGCGGTGGTATTTTCCCAGCTGAGACGTTTTTGTTGGCCATTACTTCCCTATTTTCCTCAATTTATGAGGTTTTGTCGCTTTATTCCAGCGACACCTCTATTCCTCCGCCCATAATATCAGCTATTGAGGCAGCCTGCGAATCTTGAAGGGGTGCACGTGTGGGTATGGTGTGGACGGTTAGTTGAAAACCTCCGGCGACTTTAAGAGATTCATAGAGGTGGGCGCTGTATTTTGGATCGTCGAGTTTCTTTTTGTAGAAGGCGTTGACGGTGTAGATGGTGAGCTCGTTGTTGTTGAGTTCGTGGGAGCATTTGTTGAGAACGGAGTAGAGGGCGATGTTGGTTTTTCGCGCCTCTGCTACTAAGGCGTCCCAATCGAAAGTCGCGCTACTATTAGTACCGCTCTCAAACGGCTTCGCGCCGGGTTCCTGTTGGGTTCCACCAGCAGGAAGCTCGGGCTGCAGATGTTTGTTCGCAGTACTAATAGCATCGCTACTTTCGGCGACAGTCTCAATTGTAGGAACGGAAATTACGTTCGCTACGACGGTTTCGACTTCAGCTACGATATCAACGGGATTGGCGACGGGTTCGATGTGTGGGTGTTTTTTGGTTGCTTGGCGGGAGAGTTCTTCGATAGTTGCGGTTATTTCCATTACGGGTGCAGCCAGTGCGGCTGTTTTTGGCGGTTTGGTTTGGATGGCGAAGGTGCCGAGAACGCTGAGGAGTTTCATTGAGGGTTGGCTCGATTTTGAAACATCCAATAGTGCATCGAGTAATGGTAATAGCTGTGGCTTTTCGACGGCGTAGTTGCGGAGTGTGTGAATGAGTTGGTCGGTAACGGTTGTGGCGCTAATACCGCTTGCGGCAGTTTGATCGAGGAGTTTAGCGATTGAGGTTACGTCGTGTTTTTCAACAGAAGTCAATAATTCGTTGACGATTTTAATTGGCGCCAGGCCAAGTGAGAGTTCGATAAGTTCAACGGTAATCCCTTGTTCTTCGTCGGCTAAGCTGGAAAGTTGGTCAAGTAAGCTGATGCTGTCACGGAACGAACCATCGCCGCGCTCGGCAATAAGTTGCAACGCTTCGTCGTCAACTTTGATTTTCTCTTCACTGGCGATGTGCTTTAAGTGCTTTACGGCATCAGCTGGGCTGATAGCCCGGAATCCAAACCGTTGGGTGCGACTGACGATGGTCGCTGGAATCTTTTCAACGTCGGTTGTTGCGAGGATGAATACGACGTGTGCTGGTGGCTCTTCGAGGGTTTTAAGTAGCGCGTTAAAGGCTGGCTTGGTCAGCATATGCACTTCGTCAATGATATAGATTTTTTTGGCGGCAGAGGTTGGTGCAATTTGCACCTTTTCACGTAATGAGCGGACATCTTCAACACCGTTATTACTAGCAGCGTCAATTTCAATAATATCTAAATGAGTCGTATCATCACTGTACGGAAGGCCGTTAATTTCGTGCGCCAAAATACGAGCAATGCTGGTTTTGCCGACGCCACGTGGGCCAGTCAATAAATAAGCGTGGGCAACCCGGTCGCTTTTTAAGGCACGAGAAAGGATATCAGTAATATGATCTTGGCCAACAACCTCGGCCAACGACTTACTTCGATATTTTCGATACAATGCTTGTGACACCTAATTCCCCTATTTCTGTATGCAATTATACCCACGTTTGGCGCGCGATACTGCCGTACTTTTTACACTTTTTAAACTTTGTTTGTTTCACCCTCTGTGATGTATGTAGTGTAGCGCTTGTGTTTTGAAATCGCAAGCAAATGAAAACCCCACAGCTGGCTGCTGTGGGGTTGGGGTCCTGGTGGGATGTGAATCCCGTTAGGAGGTGAACTCGATGTCTCCGTAGCTTCGCAGGTTCCGCAGGTCGAGGTCGATCTTGACCTCGTCGTCGTGGTTGCTGCTGAGGTCGCGTGTTCCGGCGCCGACGATCTTCATGCCGTCGGTGGCCACGTAGGCCTCGACAGATTTGATCTTGCGCAGATACCAGTGCGAGTCGTCGGGAAGGCGAAAGGCGATGGGTGCTTCGAGGAAGAAGTACCCATTTCCGGCGGGGTGGGATTTGGCCTTTGCAACCGAATCCCGCACCTGGACGACGAACTCTCTGTTGGCGACGAGAATCGTGACGTGAAGCGATTTTTGCTTAACGGACATTAAGTGTACTTCCCTTCTCATACATCAATGGATGATAGCGGACTTAAACTTGAAAGTTTGGGTCTGCGAGTAACAGGATACAGACATTATAGCACAAAAAACCCTATATGTCCATAGGGCTTGTGTTTTAAAATACAAGAAAGACTAAAGCGCGGCTTCGACAGCTGCCCAGGTTGCTTCTGGGTTATCAGCAGGAATAATGATAGTGACTTGGTCGCCAACATTAATGCGGAAGTATGTAACACTTGCAAGTAGAATACGGTATTCGCGGCCGTTTGCTTCAACGTAGTATGCGCCATCGTGAAGTACGAGTGTACCAATAACTTGGTGTCGCTCGACTGGGTTAATTTGCTTGTAAATAAAGCTACCGTCATCTGCGATAGTCAGTTTTAGAATATCGCCTTCAACGAGCTTAGATTTACTAGCGTAGTTAGCTGGAATTGGATATTCTTTGCCATCTGGGCCGGCCATTTTTTGACCATCAAAGATACCTTCGACAATTTTGCCACCAACTTCTTCGTTGGTGCCACTTCGAGGTGTAATGACAGTACCATCGTCACCGATGATGCTAATAAGCAGTTCTTTTGCGGCTGCCAGATTGGTTTCAGCCTCTTGAATAAGCGCATGTAGTCGCTTGGCTTGTTTTTCTGGTAATTCAGACATTGGCTCGCAGTTCCTTATCTGTATGTGTTTTGAAAATAGTATTAGTTTACTTATACCAATTCGAAGAAGCAATGTCAACAAACGGCCTCTTTGGGCTGATAATATTTCAGTGTTTTTTCATAAAGTTAAACCCACCCTGTAAAAGGAACCGTTTGGGTGAGGAAAAACCTCTGGGTTCAACTTATTACATGGGTGGGTGTTAGTGTGTTCGGTCTTTGCCTGTGCCGTGGCATTCTGGACAGTCGCCGTTCACGAGCTTGCACAATATGCAGTAAGGCGGTTCGCCGTCACAGATAATAGCGCCTGCCCTATTCTTCTTGTGACGGCCGAGGCCATCACAATATGTGCATTCCTCACCTGTGGGTTCGGGGTAGTTCTTGTCATTACGATAGGCCATTCGGCTCACTTCCGTTAATGGAACATTGGATGCGGGAAAGTACACTAAATTAATTATATAATATAAAGCCTAGTTTGTACAATTAAGGCTCGTTTCAGACGGCTTTAATGTCAATCAAAACTAAGTAAAATATTGGGTATTATGCTAGTGTTTCGCAGCGTAATTCGCTAAAATAAGCGTACCTATTATGAGGATACAAATACTGCGGCAATGGTCTTTCAGCGGATCTCAAAAAGCGTTTGCGCTACCAACGGTTTTAATCGCTTCGACTGTCATGCTTGCGGTTCTTACGGTCACACTAGCGTCCGTTCAGTCCGGTGTTGGTGTGGCATTGGAGAATGCTCATTACAGCCGCTACGCTAAATCGGCAGCGCAAAGTGGAATAGTCATGGCAAAAGCTTGTCTCAACACTAATAATTACAGTCCAACATGGACGACTAATCCTTTGAAGCCAAATACAAACTGCGCCGGCGTGGTTCAGGGTGGGCTTTCGGTCTATCTCCACGATGACACCGCTGATGGCGTTCGTTCAACCTTCACCGTCGATCCCCCGACACCACTCGCCAATGGGGTTCAAAGGCTAACTGTTAACGCCACTACTGAACGAATTCGCCAATCGACTGGTGAGGTTGTTCGTACGTACATCGAGTCGGAGTACGTATCTCTTTATGCTCAGGCCGACTTTCGCAACGTAGCGTACGGCTATCGACAGTATGACGGCGGTTTTTTTGGAGTAATTGGACCCGATGGTGACGTGAAAACAGTCGGCCTTAATACCGACGGCCAACTAGGCAATGGGACAACTGGGGATGCAACAACGCCGCAAACATTTGCGCTACCAGGCACCCTCCGAGCCTCGCAGCTGTTCACTAACTTCTTGTCGATGGGCTTTAATATGTTTGCAATTACGACCGATGGTCAGCTATATGGTGCCGGTAAAAATAGTTCCGGCCAACTTGGGAATGGCGCCACTGCGACTGCTCAATCTACGCCGGTTAAGTTTCAGTTACCAGCAGGAGTGAAGCCTGTCTTTGTGGCGCCCGGCCAAGACTTTGTATATGTAATTGGCGATAACAACAACGTCTATTCCGCTGGAGCCTGCGTTTCGGGCGCATTAGGATATACGTATACTATCAGTGGCTGCGCCAACCAATCCACGTACAGGCGCGTTGCACTACCAACGGTCAACCTATCCGATCCAAACACGTTACCGGTCGCCACAAGTGACTACGTTCAGTCGTCAAACCTTACTACTGACCGAGAGAACGGCATTATCCGTATGCAGGGCGGTCGTGTGTACGGTTGGGGTATTAACGACCGGGGTCAGTTGGGCAATGGAACACTAAACCCAACTTCGACGCCAATACAGCTGACGACGCTGGGTAATAGCGGCCAGCCTAAAGCAACTCAGATTGCTTTCGATGGGGTTGATACGTATATTCTTGACGACACAGGTACGGTGTGGGTGGCAGGCTCAAACTTATTCGGGTCGCTTGGTGCGCCCGCCCCGATTGCTACATCGGCTACTGGCAAATGTATTACAAATACGGGCAATAGCACCACAAACGGTACTCAAGTAACGATATCTGACTGCAACAATTCTGCAAGTCAAGCGATTGAATGGGCCGAGGACGGTACTCTAAGGGTGAGGCCGAACGGATCGACGGTCAAGTGTCTTGAAAATGCTGGCGGCGTTGCAACCGATGGTAACCCAATTAGAATTAACACCTGTAGCAGTTCATCGGCTGCCCAGCAGTGGGTATTCGCCGACAATACAACAATACTGAACCCTGCGACTGGAAAATGTATGGAGAACCCGGGCAACACTATGACTAACGGTACTGGGCAGGTTCTTAAGAGTTGTTATACCTTCGGAGCATACCCGGCTCAAAACTGGCAACTCCGGCACTTAACAACATTTACAAAAATGATGCTTCCGGCTGGTCATGGAACTGTAAAGCGTATTTCAACAGATCAGGTGACGGTGCTTATCTTAATGACCGATGGTACGGTTTGGGGCTACGGTTCGAACCTGGGCGGGCAATTAGGTTCGGGAAATCTATTTAAATATAATCCGAAAATTCAACAGTTCATCCTGCCTGCCGGTAGAACTGCAGTAGACCTCTCGACCGTAAAGACCGGCACCGATGACCAATGGTTCTATGCCAACACGTATGTTGTTCTTGATGACGGCAGTGTGTATGGGGCTGGCAGTAACTTATTCGGCCAACTTGGCGATGGAACGGCGCCTTTTTCGCCAGTCACAACGGCAGTTAAGATGATCCTCCCACCCGGGGCAAGGGCGAGGACAGTCCAATCGGGCTTTGGAACAGCCGTTGTGCTTGCGCAAGATGGAAAAATCTACACTGTTGGCAATAACTATAACGGACAGTTGGGTGATGGAACCACGACCAACAGCTACACTCCGCGGGCTCGACAATATGTAAATACTCGACCGGTTGTGCTGTATTAGCTCAAGCTCTCAGCCGGCATCACGCTAGTGTTTTTAGTGCGAATTCGCTAAGATAGACATACCTATATATGAAGACAAACCACACCCGTCGACGGTCTAAGGGAGTATTCGAAAAGGCATTCGCGCTCCCTACTGTCCTTATTGCTTCTACTGTTATGCTCGCAGTTCTTACTGTTACCTTGGCGTCTGTCCAGTCTGGTGTTGGTGTGGCGTTAGAAAATTCACATTACACCCGTTACGCTAAATCGGCTGCCCAAAGTGGAATTGTCATGGCAAAAGCCTGCTTGAAAGCCAATAATTATATTCCAAGTTGGTCAACTAACCCTCTGAGGCCTAATACGAACTGTGCGGGCGTTGTGCAATCCGGCCTTTCTGCCTATGTTCACGATGACGTAGCCGACGGCGTCCGGTCTACTTTTACTGTTTCTGCGCCGACGACGTTGGCGAACGGCGTTCAGAAACTAAGTGTTGCTTCGACATCTGAACGCATTCGTCAATCGAGCGGTGAAGTTGTCCGAACATACATGGAATCAAGCTTCGCTACCATCTCGGCACAAACGACCTTTACGAGTGTTGCTTTTGGCTACAGTGCCTCAGGTGCTTTCTTTGGGGTTATTGACGCTCAGGGAAAAGTAACGGCTGCTGGGTATAACGGCAATGGGCAGCTCGGCAACGGCACTACTAGCAATACGCTCACACCATCACCTTTTCAGCTGCCAGCTGGTTTGACAGCTACCCAGCTATATACGAACTTTTTGTCCGTAGGCTATAACCTGTTTGCAATTACCAGCGACGGCCAACTGTACGGGTCTGGTGCTAATGGCTCGGGCCAATTAGGTAACGGAGCCGTTGCGGGTGCACAATCAACGCCTGTAAGGTTTCAATTGCCGGCGGGTGTATCTGCTAAATTTGTCGCTCCGGGCTTAGGCTTTACTCATGTGATTGGCAGTGATAACAATATTTATGCGGTCGGGGCGTGTGAGTACGGAACCTTGGGGTACGCATATACCATAACTGGTTGCACAGACCAGTCGACGTATAAGCGAGTAGCACTTCCGGCGGTAAATGTATCAGATCTGAACACGCTTCCTGTTGCTAGCAGTGATTATGTGCAGGCAACTAACATTGCAACCGACCGTTGGAATACATATGTTCGAATGCAGGGCGGAAAGGTATATGGCTGGGGCGTGAACGATCGCGGGCAGCTGGGAAATGGTACATACGTTAACTCTTCTACCCCTATGCAATTCACTACGCTTGGCAATAGTGGTCAGCCAAAAGCAACCCAGGTAGCTTATGACGGCGAAAGTCCGTGGGTACTCGACAGCAATGGTGATGTATGGACCGCGGGCTATAACACTGTTGGGCAATTAGGTGCTCCCGCTCCCGTCAGTACACCGGCTGGAAAATGTATTGATAACTATAATAATTCGACAACTCAAGGTATGTCTTTACAGATATGGGACTGTAATAATACAGTTTCCCAGAAGCTTGAATGGGCCGAAGATAGTTCAATCATTTTTCGACCTAACACCTCCACGGCGCTATGCGTGGACAATGCCAACGCAAGTACGGCTAACGGCAACCCGATTCGGCTGTGGGTGTGCAACGGTACGGTCGCACAAAAATTTGCGATGAACAATGCTGGGCAAATCGTGAACACCGCAGCTGGCAAATGCATCACCAACCCGGGCAACACCGCGACAATTGGAACGCAACTGCAGCTGTACGATTGTAGCGCGGGGGCGAGCACTGTATGGTCGCTCAATAACCTTCTTACACCCGGTAAGGTCATACTCCCCGCTGGTCACGGTAAGGTTGCTCGTATCTCGACAGACTACGCATCTGTTTCGTTTCTTATGACTGACGGTACAATATGGGGCTACGGCGCGAATATGACAGGCCAGCTTGGCAACGGAGTCTTGAATATATACAATCCAAAAATTCAGCAGTTTATTCTTCCAGCTGGCAGAACGGCGACAAGCTTCTATACAACAAAAACTGGCGACATCACAGACATATACTATGCGAATACGTTCGCCGTTTTAGATGATGGTAGCGTATATGGTTCTGGTGCTAATTCGTTTGGGCAGTTAGGCAATAGTAGTACCTCGGCGGTACCTATAGCTACTCCCGTCAAGATGACGCTTCCTGCCGGAGTGAGGGCCCAAACCGTCCAAGCTGGTTTCGGAACCACAATCGTCCTTACCGATCAAGGCAGGATTTACACCGTCGGCAGTAATTCTTATGGCCAACTAGGCGATGGAACGACGGCTAACAGCTCGACTCCGCAGGCTCGACAGTATGTAAATATTCGACCAATTGTTCTGTATTAGCTAAATGTTTTTTAGTGCGCATTACACTAGTGTTTTTACTGTAAATTCGGTAAGATAAGGATAACTATTATGAAGATAAACATACTTCGACGATGGCCTTATGGAGGATCTGAAAAAGCGTTTGCACTCCCAACGGTGCTTATCGCTTCTACTGTGATGCTTGCGGTCCTTACTGTCACCCTAGCTTCTGTACAAGCTGGTGTTGTTGTAGCCCTAGAAAATTCACACTACAGCCGCTACGCAAAATCGGCGGCACAGAGTGGCCTAGTGATGGCAAAGGCGTGTCTGAAGGCAAGTGACTATGTTTCAACTTGGCCGACTAACCCATTGAAACCAAATACCAGCTGTACAGGCGCTGTACAGAGCGGACTTTCAGCCTATATTCACGACGACAACGCAAACGGTGTTCGGTCGACTTTCACTGTTGAACCTCCGACTACGCTCGCTAACGGAGTTCAGAAATTAACCGTTACGGCAAATACCGAACGCCTGCGTCAATCGACAGGTGAAGTCGTTCGTACGTATATCCAGTCGAGCTATGCCACGGTTTCGGCGCAGAGCACCTTTAATAATGTCGCCTTCGGCTATCACCACGAACTAGGTGCATTTTTTGGTATTATTGACCCTCAGGGAAGCGTAAATACTGTCGGTTATAACGGCGATGGACAGTTGGGTAACGCGTCAACTACCGATTCAACCACACCTCAAGTATTCAAGCTGCCGACCGGTTTGCGCGCAACCCAGCTCTTTACGAGCTTTTTGTCACTCGGGGCTAGCCTTTTTGCGGTAACTTCCGACGGGCAACTATATGCCAGCGGTTTTAATAGCTCTGGGCAGCTAGGAAATGGCACAATGACAAGCCCTCAAACAACTCCGGTTAAATTCCAACTTCCAGCCGGTGTTAAAGCAGTATATGTTACGCCGGGTCTCCACTTCACCTTTGTGATTGGCGATGATAATAACGTTTACTCGGCTGGCAACTGTGCTGCGGGGGCCCTAGGTTATGGGTACGCAATAAGCGGCTGTACCTCACAATCGACATACAAACGCGTTGCCCTCCCGGCGGTCAATGTATCTGACTTAAACACGCTACCAGTCACTTCGAGTGACTGGGTTCAATCAACCAATCTCGTTACCGATGGCGTTAGCGGTTTTATGCGCATGCAAGGCGGTCGCGTATACGGCTGGGGTGCGAACGAATCTGGCCAGCTTGGTACCGGTAATGTAAATAATAGTGCCACCCCGGTACAGGTTACGACGCTAGGGAACTCTGGTCAGCCGAAGGCAACCCAAGTAGCTTTTGATGGCATTTCTACATACATTCTCGATAGCAATGGTGCAGTTTGGGCGACGGGTATTAATACATTTGGAGACGTTGGCACGGCAAGTCCGCTGAGTTCTGTTTCGAATAAATGTATTACGAATACCGGTAATAGTACAACTGACGGTACTCAGGTGTCGATAAATGATTGTAATCACTCTGCCAGCCAGCTGGTGGAATGGGCAGAAGACGGTTCGCTGAAGTTTCGGCCGAACGGCTCGACGGTGAAGTGTATTGAAAATGCCGGCGGAAGCTCGACAAACGGCAATCCAATTAGAATTGCGACCTGCAACGGTGCTTCGAGTGCTCAAAAATGGGTAATGAATGACGATGTGAAGATTATGAATCCAGCGACTGGTAAATGTCTCCAGAATGAGGGGAACTCTACTACGAACGGGTCGGGGCTTACGCTTTATAGTTGTAATGCAGCGGCCGGATATGCACCGCAGTCGTGGCTACTGCAGCCAGTGTTAACACCTACGAAGGTTGTGCTGCCGGCTGGGCATGGGACGGTTAAGCGTATTACTACCGACCAGTGGACAGTTCTGTTTTTGATGACCGATGGCACGATTTGGGGTTATGGGTTAAACAACGGTGGTCAACTTGGCTCTGGTAACCTGTTTAAATACAATCCAAAAATTCAGCAATACATTCTGCCTGCCAGTAGAGCGGCGGTTAATTTCTATACCGCTAAGATTGGCGTCGATACTTCCGTCCAGTACACCAATACGTTTGCAATCTTGGATGACGGCAGCGTTTACGGCTCCGGTAGTAATGTGTTTGGACAACTTGGAAACGGGTCTACGTCCCCTAGTCCAGTCGCGACACCTATTAAAATGACCCTCCCTGCAGGCATACGGGCACAAACTGTACAATATGGGCTCGGTACGACAATTGTTCTTACGGATGAGGGTAGGATATATACTGTCGGAAACAACGCAAGCGGACAGCTAGGTGACGGAACGACGACGAACAGTTCAACGCCGCTAGCGCGAAAATATGTAAACACACGGCCGATAGTGCTGTATTAAGGTAAATGGATATGTATAAATATAGAAAAACACAGAAAAAAATGCAGAACTCAACCAAGGGCTTTAGTGCAATTGAGCTATTGGTGACGCTATTTATAGCCATGCTTTTTTTGTCCATGGGATATACCTTGTATGGTACGATTGTGGCAAGTAGCTCGCAAAATCGTCACCGTGCCCAAGCAGATAATATCGCTTTCGAGTACCTTCGCCGCTACGAGGCAACCGTAACCAACCCTTGTGTTGTCGCCACTCCTGTTAACGGTGTTACTGTTACCAGCTCGTCGGCAGTAGACTTGGCGAGTCCGAAGGTTACGGTGAATGTTACCTGCCCGAACAGCACGGTAACGTCATTGGCACTGGTTAAAGTAACGGTCACATATAAAGAAGGAGGAAGTCAGCAGAATGTTTACCATGAAGTCTTTGCTTCAGCACAATAAGGAACGCGGCTTCACTCTTGTTGAGATGATGGTCGTAGCCCCAATGCTGATTATTATTATCGGAACTATTATCGTATCAATCGTGACCCTTACCGGTGAATCACTTGCCGAGGGTGGTCGAGCTCAACTTTTGAACGACGTTCAAGATTCGCTTGGTCGCATTGAAGCTGATGTCCAGGTTAGCGGCGCGTATCTTTCAACCAATAACTTCACCATTACTTCGCCTCAAGGTGCTGATAACGGCACTCAGAAGTTTGTGAGTATATCGCCAGCCGATTATGACACTATCATCCTCAATACATTCGTGACGACTGCAAATCCAGCGGTTTCAACCCGTAGTTTGGTGTATTTACCAAATATGCCGTACGCTTGTGCTGATGCGAACGTGGTGCAAAATCAGGTTATGACGATGAACGTCGTTTACTTTGTAAAAGATTCCACGCTATGGCGCCGCACTGTTGCATTAGGTACGTACGCTTCTAAGGCCTGCCCAAGCGTTACTATATGGCAGCAACCAAATTGTGCAGCTGCTAGTATGTCGGTCAACACAAGCCTTTGTAAGGCCGAGGATGAGAAGTTATTGACCGGTATATTGCCTACCGAGTTTAAAGTTGATTATTTCCTATCAGCAACCGACACTACGCCTGCTGTAGATACGGAAGATGCCGACCCTGATGTCCGTCAAACAGCAATCGATAGCGCGTCGACTATTCAAGTCACACTCAGGGCTAAGCAGACCTATGCTGGGCGCGATGTAACCCAACAAGGCACTATCCGCGTAACTCGCAACGCCTCACTGGTGAAGTACGCTACACCGTAACCATATATACAGCTCGGAGCTTATGCTCCCCTAGCGTATCTTGTTACGACTGATATAAAAAAGGCTCCAATATCGGAGCCTTTTTTATATGTTTTCCACATAGATAACAGATAAGAATGTAAAAGCGTTGTTAAAAATGTTTAGACTATTTTAAGAATTAGTAGACGGTAATAACGCGCAGACGGTTGTTGGACGTGTCGGTAACGTACAAGCGTCCGTCACTACCAAAGGCAAGCCCTCGGGGGCTATTGAACATTGAAGCGGTTCCGTAGCCATCTTGGTATCCAGCAGTGCCGTTACCGGCAACGGTTGTTACGTCACCGTTAGTGGCAATTTTACGGATACGGTGGTTGCCGGTATCTGCAACGTAAATGACGCCTGATGAATCGACAGTTACTGCCATAGGCCCATTGAAACGAGCGGTTGTGCCATTAGCGTCGACATAGCCCGCTTGCCCGAACGTTGTCGTGCCGCCACCTGCGATCTGGCTGACTACGCCCGCTGGGGTGACTTTGCGGATAGTATGAGCCAACGTATCAGCTACAATAATGTTACCTGCTGAATCAACGGCGAGCCCTTGAGGGTAGTTGAATTTAGCCGCAGCACCTGTTCCGTTCACAAGACCACCGCTGACTTGACCGGCAAGGGTTGTCGATACACCGGCGGCACTTACGCTACGGATTTTATTATTCTCTGAATCGGAAACGTAAAGTAAGTTGGCAGTTGGGCTATAGACGATGCCGCGAGCAACCCTGAACAAGGCCGCGGTACCTGTTGCTGAACCTGTTGTTAGAGGAATGTCCCCTGCTGAGCTTCCCCCGGCGACAAAAGCAGTCGTTCCGCCCGTTGTAACGCTTCGGATGCGATGGTTATTCGTGTCGGTTACATATAGCAAGCCGCCAGCGCCAATAGTTAATGCCTGTGGCCAGTGAAAAAGCGCAGCGCTGCCTGTACCTTCTGCATAGCTTGAACCACCTGCGCCGGCAATGGTTGAAACGGCACCACCTGTCGTTACCATTCGGATCCGCGAGCTTGCGCCGTCGGTAAAGTACAGATTTCCTGTTGGGTTGGCGGTAATGCCCACCGGCGAAGACAACACTGCGGCGGTACCAGTGCCATTAGCGAAGCCCGCCGCGCCACTACCAGCCAGGGTTGCGACTTCCGCACCAAGGTCTTGCGGGCAACTACCCTTTATGGGGTTAGTGTTAGTGTTTGATACATAGTAGGTATCTACATTGCCGTATACCGAATTTGCACTGATGCAAAAAGTCGACTCGGTACTGTAAAAATTATATATAACCTTCTCGCCATTTTGGAGTCCCTGGCCGTTGTTGAGTGATTGGCGATCAGTTGGATAGACGCCGTTTGATGATTTGCTCGAACTCATTAATAGGCCGGCAGAGCCGACGTCGGCAATAAGTTTAGATTGATGGCCGCGCGCGATGATTCCGTTGTACGAGATGATGGTGATGGCTGCTAAGATGCCAATCACCGCCACTACAATTAAAATTTCAACAATAGTAAAGCCGTGAGACGTTGTATTTTTTTCATGATTTTTCATTATTATTTAGTATAGAGCATAATCAGTATAAAATCAGTATCAATAGATGCCAAAACGATAAAACAAAATGCCACCTCGTAAAGAGGTGGCATTCATAACTCACAAAACGGTCGAATATAAATTAGTTAAGCTCTACTGAAGCACCAGCTTCTTCGAGTTGTTTCTTTGCAGCTTCAGCTTCTTCTGTAGGAACTTTTTCCTTAACAGTTGAAGGTACGCCGTCAACGATTGCTTTTGCTTCACCAAGACCAAGACCAGTAATGTCTTTAACGGCCTTAATAACAGCAACTTTTTGTGCACCAGCATCCTTAAGGGTGATGGTCCAGTCAGACTTAGCGTCTTCTGCAGGAGCAGCTTCAGCAGCAGGTCCGGCAACAGCTACTGCAGCAGCAGCTGGTTCGATGTTGTATTCATCTTTTAGGATTGTCTTGAGTTCGTTTACTTCAAGAACAGTAAGACTAACGAGAGTCTCAGCGAATTTCTTTAAATCAGCCATAATGGCCTCCTTATTGTATTAACGGTAATAATTGGGTTTTTATACCCGGGTTTTGTTGTTCAAAAATTAACTGGTTGCTTTAGCTTCAACACCATCCAACAGCGCGTGCAAGTTGCCCGAAAGCGCATTGGTAACGTCGTGAACAGGTGAAAGCAGTTGAGCAATAACTTCTGCGATGAGCTGACTCTTGCTTGGTAGTGATGCAAGGGCTTTTACGTCGTCAGCACTCAAAAGAGCACCTTCGCCAGAAAAACCACCAGCAATAACTAAAGCGTCGTTGGTCTTTGCAAAATCGTTAAGGATTTTAGCAGAGGCGACTTCGTCTTCAGCACACGTAGCGTAAAGTAACTGACCGGTAAGGCCAGAGGTATCAACATCCTTGTAAGTTGGGTTTGCAGCTAAGACAACACGAACCAAACGGTTCTTGATGACTCGGATAACAACACCGTTTTCACGAGCTTTCGCACGCAATACTTGGACATCTTTAACACTCAACCCTTGGTAAGCAGCAAAAACAGTAGTTTTTGAGCTTGCCAGTAGTTGGCTCATATCAGCAACCAATTCGTTCTTTTTATCGCGACTAATTGCCATAAAAATCTCCTTGGTTAACATATTCGACCGAATTGTTAAGTTGCGACAATTGGCGATGTATTCGAGCCCTAGGAACTAAAAAAGTCTCTGGACCTCGCATCGCCAAAGACTCATTAGAAATGTAATTGCTTACAATATCCTCGGTAGCAAATTAAGTGGTCGGTTTACGGCTTGAAATAAATTTCTGACCTTCTATCCTAGTACAGCTACTGTCTTTGGTATGTCGTGTGTAAGTATACTCTATAGAGGTGGTTACGTCAATACTCACTCCTTCGCTAAATTCCTAACGCTTGATTGTTGTTGATAAATGATGTATAATAAGGAGTTGCTGTTAGCTACCCTGCTAACGCACGATTAGAGGAGTCATTTATGGCAACACACCCCCCGCATGTTGAAAAGGCACTTACGACGCTCAAAGGCATCAGTAAGAAGCTCAACGACGAGCACAAAGAGCACCAGGATGCCAAGAAGGCCAAGGCCCGCAAGGAGCCGGCCGACCACTGGCAGAACCCCAAGCTGAACGAACGCTCCGGCATCGTGCCGAACGTCCGCACCTAGCTGCCTGCCAGGGGCGACCGTTCTTCCTTCGGGGGAAGCCGGTTGCCCCACGGGCGCTTATCCAAGTCGAAAGACTCCTCATCACCCACCCTCGCTTCGGCGGGGGTTTTCCTTTGTAGACTTTGTGGATGAAAAGTGGTATAATAATGAACTGATTATGGAAAACGAAGAATCCCCTCAAAATGGGAACGAAAATTTGAATAGAGATACTGAGGACTTTGAGTTCACGGTCTTTCTTGATCGTGACCCTACGGGATGTCTTGACGAAGTCGAAGGGCTTCAGCGTGGCGAGCCGCTTACCTGGGGCGCTACCCCTGGTGACCGCATGAACACCCTACAGCAACAGCTCGGTCTAGTCATTGACCTTCAGGAACTTACCTATCGTGATATCCCCGACGATGTCGACATGGAGATGGTTGATTACGTCCATACCACCTTTACTTCTCGCTTCCACGCACGCGCCGAGGCTAATGAGGAAAACTACATGACAGCTCTGAATGCATCAAATGATGGATTCAGTCCTTGGATGGTTGAAATGTTTACGCGAGCCGAACTAGGCCATGCCTCACCAGCCGAACTGCTGTTGACTCGACGGCTAAAAGGAATTCGCAGTGTTGAACTAGCATGCCTTACTCACCCTTACGGTAAGCGTATCGATGAATATCTTGAAGAAATGCGCGAGGCGGTTAAGAGTCAGGTGGAATATATGGAAGGGGCCTATTATGACGAACCCGAGACACGCTACCGCGTAAAAGAAATTATTGGCTACGAAAAAGGTGAAGAGAAGTTTGACAAGGGTGTGCTGATGACGCGCAAGCGAACACTTGGAATTATGCCCGACGGAACAATCATTCGTGAGCGATCGTCCTTTGTGCTTCGTCTTGACAGAGACGTGCCTCTGACCGAAGACGAAAGAAAAGCCCTTGAGGGTGTAGACCTATCACAACCAGATTGGCAAGACAAGTTAGTCGAAGCTGGTAAGCTCGATGAAATTGCTGACCTTCTGATGAAAATTAACGAATACTCGCTCGCAATTCCGATTGCTACCACGATATATGCATACAACCCAGAGACCGCGAAGCTCGTTGAGGAACGAGCTGCCGCAGCGGCTGCAGAACGTAAGGCTGATTTTGCTGAAGAATTCCCAATCCTTGCAGCTGCTATGACCGGCGAGCAAAACAAGCTTCGCGTCGCTGAGTTCCGCGGCGGCATGTTCTATTCTGGACCGCCTGAACCGTCAGATGCGCCGATTGAGTTGTTTGACGAGTAGACGCTCTGTCGCAACTATCTACTTGCTTCGCTTAACCCGTCAATAATAAGCGGCGCCCTGCGCGTGTCTTTGTACGCACGTGGTAACATCTGTAGCGGTTCCCAGTTTTTAATTAACTCATCAAGGTTGGTTCCGCTAGAATATTTACCGCTAAGGTTTTCGTAGCTCCCGCTCACTTCGCCCGTATGCATAAAAACAATCTGCGCAATGCGTTCACCAATAGGCAGCACGACGCTATGGCGTTGGTTGAGGTTGTAAATCTCCATTGTCCAACGGTTTACGTATCCAGGGTCGCCCCAGCCGGCGTCGAAACATACAGCGATGCCGTTGCGGCCCCATGTGCTTCGTGATTGCATACTCGTTGTGCCTGGAGGCAGAATGCCGATAAATTCTTGAGTATGCGCCAAAATGCGCTCACCTGGTTCAAGAATGATAACGGGATGATCAGCAGGGATATTAGCGAGCGGTTCGTTGCCTGTCTGCTTACACCAGTCTTTATGAAGGATGGCTTTTTGTGGCTCGCCAAAGTAACGATCGACTTCGATTTTATCAAATGGATTGTACACGGTCGAAGGACTTTTGCGGTCGGTGCGGTAAAACCACTCGCCAAGCGTCACATCTACACTGCTACCGTTAATATGCTCTGGCTGGTATGGGTGGAAGATAATGTGACCATCTTTAATGGCTTCTTCGATTTGTAAATTACTATAAACTCCGTCTGACATAGTTGACCCTTTCTAGGCGTGTTCTGGGCCAAATAATACAGGCCTTACTTGTTTAAATACTTCCTCTGGAGATTGCTCCCCGTCGACGACAGTGACATGAGGTGATTGTTCGTGTTCTTTATATACATCATACACTCGGTCGAAGAATGCTAAATCTTTCTCTTCAATTTTATCAAGGCCTGTGAATGCACTTCTTGCCATGAGTCGCTGACGACTGGTTTCTCTGGAGACAGATAAGACTACTGAGCCGTTTGGTTCTTTATACCAATCAGGAAACGCAAGATTGTGGATGTTTTGAATTAAGGCTCTGGACATACCGCCACCACCTCCCTGGTAGGCATCGGTAGATTTTGGCCCTCGATCGACAACAACATTTTTACCCGCTTTCAGTGCAGGAAGAAGTAGTGTGTTGATAGCATCAAGCCGACCAGTAAAGAGAAGCCCGAATTCTACTTCAGGAGAAAGCTCGTGATCACGGTCGTGAAGCATGATATTCCGCAGTTTTTCGCCTAACTCTGTGCCGCCTGGTTCGCGCGTAAATAACACGTCGAGATTTTCTCGTTCAGCGTATTCCTTCGCCATGTTTATTTGAGTCGTTTTGCCTGAGCCATCCGGCCCATCGATAACGCCAAACCACCCTGGCAATGTTTCAAATGTATTCACGCAACCCTCCGGAAGTTTGTAGAAATTTTAGTATGTCCCCACCGCACGCGCCTTAGAACAGGTGCTTCTTAGAGATGATTGTACCATGGTAAGATAGAAGCAATGAAATCAATAATAGTTGCCTATGACGTTGACCGCACAATTGGCCTTGAAGGCCGCCTGCCCTGGGAGGGCCGAGTTCCTGCTGATATGCAGCATTTTAAGACGCTTACCAACGGCCACCCTGTAATCATGGGCCGTCGCACCTTTGATTCTCTTCCCGAAGCGTACCGTCCGTTACCAAACCGACAGAATATTGTCATGTCACTTTCTGCGACGGCTATTAAAGGTGTCGAAATCGCTCGTAGTCTTGATGAGGCGTATGAAATTGCTGATGAAGATCCTTTTATTATTGGCGGCGCTGATGTGTATCGCCAAGCTCTTCCGACTGTCGATAGGGTTTACGTGACCGAAATTGTCGCCCGCACAATTGGTGGCGACGCCTTCTTCCCTAAGCTGCCAAAAGAAGAATGGGAAATTAGTGATGTCAAAGATTTTCAGCCTGACGATCGTAATTCATTGGCCTATTCCTTTCTCACCTACGATCGTCGTAACCCGATTCAATAATCAGATTCTAGCGAACTAAGATGATGTGCCCCGATGGGCCAGCGATGAATAAATCCATCAGCTGGCCCATCGAGTGGGTGGTGGTGCTACACCGCGACCGGCGCTTTGATGCCGGCGTGCGGGTCGTTGCCTTTGTAATCGAAGTGCCTCCGTTCGTACTTGAAGATGCCGTCCCATGCCTCCAAAGGCTCCTCCGACTCTTCAGTCGGGTTTGCCAGTATGAGCTGAGGATGCGGGCGTCGCTCGCGCGACAGCAAAAGCTCTACCTGTTCGAGGTGGTTGGCGTAAATGTGTACGTCACCACCGCTCCAGATAAAATCCCCCACCTCCAGTCCACACTGCTGCGCTACCATGTGGGTAAGCAGCGCGTAGCTGGCGATGTTGAACGGAACACCCAAAAACAGGTCGGCGCTTCGCTGGGTCAGCTTGCACGACAGCCTGCCTTCGCTGACGTAGAACTGGAAGAGCGCATGGCAAGGCGTAAGCGCCATGTAGGGAAGCTCGGCCACATTCCAGGCGGACACGACAAGCCGGCGCGAGTCGGGGTTTTCGACGATCTCCTTGACCACGTTTGTGATCTGGTCGATGCTCTCGCCGTTTGGCCCCTTCCAGCTGCGCCACTGTGCACCATACACTGGTCCGAGCTCGCCGGTTTCTTTGTCGGCCCACTCGTCCCAGATGTGCACACCCTGCTCGACGAGCGGGCCGATGTTGGTTTCTCCTCGAAGCATCCACAACAGTTCTGCTTCAACCCCTTTGGTGAATACCTTCTTGCTCTGGATGAGCGGGAAATACTTCCACAGCGGGAATGTCATCTGCGGGCCGAACACACTCAGCGTGCCGGTGCCAGTTCGATCTGTCTTTTTGACACCGTGTTTGAACACGTGCTCAAGCAGATCTTCGTAAGGCGCTTCAATATCCAATTTTTTCTCCTAAGAACAAGGCGTGCAAAGTACACGCCACCATGAGTTACTATACCTGCTTCATACGCACTTTTCCACAGTTAAATTAGGGGTAGGTTTCATTCCGCTTGCGAAAAAACCCAGAATATGATATATTTTGCGCAGAAGACGCGCTTACAACCAACACGCTTTCGCTAAAAAAAAGTTTAATGAGGAAGGGGCATCGTATGACGATGGCACACCAAGGCGAATATCAACCAATCTTAAATAG
>Ga0247804_10000069_pt1 | contig 56601 bp, 56 predicted proteins | sample UWRJL029104C1_FD_181142 | JGI IMG/M metagenome (GOLD analysis project Ga0247804, IMG submission 181142) | Plant litter microbial communities from Arlington Agricultural Research Station in Wisconsin, United States - UWRJ-L029-104C-1 | ecosystem: Environmental > Terrestrial > Plant litter >... | reverse complement strand
ACTAAAGTCCGACTCGACGTCGTATTCGACCACTACTGGTAACTTACGTTTTTCGTCGAGGTAAGTAATCGTAAATGAAGTTGTGTCTGAATTGTCTTTTGTGAATACTAAGCTTGCTTCACCATCTCGGAGGCTAAAAAAATAGGTACTGTTGGTGTGGTACGATTTCTGTTTCAGTAGCTCTTTGAAGCTCTCGAACGTTGAGGGGAGTTGCAGTTCTCGGTTGTGATATGCGCTGTAGTCTGATGCCTCGTTTGGGATAGCAATACTCATCAGAAGTGAATTAAGTTCGGCGCTTGAGACCGTCCCATTGTCTGTGAGCCTATTTTGAAAGTCTGAATGTAGCTCGTTCGGACTGTAGTTCTTTAGATCTAACTTTGTTAATGCTAAATCGGGACCTTCATCTTCTCCCGAGCGAGAGAATTTATATACCGTATCACCGGCGGAAATATCGACAGTTACATATGGCTGTCGTGGTTTATCATTTGCATGTTCAGGAAGGTGAGCATCTCCAAAAAAAATATCAATCTGATCAATTTCAGAATGGACTAGATTGATACTTTTTGGAATTTCGAAAGGGGTGCTATAGGGGAGTACGGGAAAGTGAAAAGCATGGTCTTCACGATCAGGTTGTTTCATTTCAGGAAGATCGGCAATTAAAGTGGCAACTTCTGTAAGAAAGGCCGCTTGTTCGCGAATAATATCAAGTTCAGTGGATGGCTTGGTTAGTTTTTCTCCAGAGTTACCTTCAAATGAGTTCATAAGTATATTATAGCATAAATTGTAATAATTAACAAGTTGAATGAGCTTTTTGAACAAGCACGACCTTTTTACCCATTCCTAATGTTATAATAAACAGCAACTATGGTATTAGAAAAATTTAGAACAAAACGCAAACCATCAAATGATGATTATATCCTCGCACTGGATATAGGAACCGAATTCGTAAAAGCCTTAATTGCTAAGATCGAGGGCGATGAACTTAAAATTGTTGGTGTTGGCCGTTCACGCCAAGAGGTCAGTGACATGCATTCTGGGGCAATTGCCGACATTGCTGGTGTCGTTCGCAACTGCGAAGAGGCTCTTGCTGACGCCGAAGAACAGGCCGGGCTACAAGCTAAGCGCGTTATTATCGGTATCGCTGGTGAACTTGTAAAGGGTGTAACTGATACAATTCGTTACCGTCGCCCACAACCAGACCGTCCACTCGACGATTCTGAGATGGAATTTATTATTGAAAAGGTTCAAGAGCGAGCTCAAATTAAAGCCCAAAAGCAAATCGCTCTAGAAACTGGCAATGAAGAGGTTGAAGTGAAGCTGGTAAACAGCGCTTTGGTTGGTATTCACATCGACGGCTACAAAGTAAGCAACCCAATCGGTTTCCAGGGCCGTGACGTCGCTGTGCAAATTTATACCGCTTTCGCCCCAATGGTACACATTGGCGCCCTTGAGCGGGTTGCTGACGAGCTTTCGTTGGACTTGTTAGCTGTAGCGGCTGAGCCGTTTGCGGTGAGTCGCAGTGTACTTGGTAATGATGCGAGCAGCAACTTTACCGCCATCCTCGCTGACGTCGGTGGTGGTACAACCGATATTGCTGTCGTAAACGACGGTGGTGTTGAAGGTACTAAGATGTTTGGTATTGGTGGACGAAGCTTCACTCAAACAATCGCCAGCGACATGAACTTGCCTTATAAGGATGCTGAAAAGCTAAAAGTGAATATCGACCACGAGCAAATTAAAGCGTCGGTTAAAAAAGAAGTGAGCGATGCTATCGATAAGACCCTTGAGGTCTGGATTGCTGGTGTTGAACTAGCGCTCAGTGAGTTTGACTCGGTCGACCACTTACCGAACCGCATCCTTTTATGTGGTGGTGGCTCAAGTCTCGAAGCCTTGGTTGTTGCCTTAAACGGCAGCGCTTGGCACAAAGATTTGCCATTTACCAAAAAACCAACCGTTCACCATATTAACCCTTCTGAAGTCATTGGTGTTGCCGACGCAACTGGTGATGTAAACGACCATACCTTCATTACCGCCATGGGCTTGCTAAGGGTTGGATATGATACACTATTAGGGAGTGGTGAGGGAGATTCGATCAAGGATAAATTTAATCGGCTCCTGAAAATTTAGTATGAATAAAGATGTTATTTACATAGATGTTGACGACGATGTCACGGCCATTATTGGCAAAATAAAAAAGGCTAAAGAAAAGATCGTCGCCTTAGTTCCACCTAAACGGGCTGGTTCACTCCAGAGTGCCGTAAACTTGCGTCTTATCGACCGAATGGCTCGTAACGAGAAGAAGACCTTAGTCCTTATTACTAATAACCAAGCTCTTGTAGCCCTTGCTGCCAGCGCAAAAATTCCTGTTGCTAAAAACCTTCAAACAAAACCTGAAGTGGCCGAAGTGGCCGCGTTGGTTGTTGATGATGGCGATGACATTATTGATGGTTCACAACTTCCTGTTGGTGACCACGCAAAAGCCGTGAAGGTCAAAGACGGCACGGCTATTGCTAGCTCGATGCGCAGTGATGAAATTGAAGCGACCGATCTTGATATCGATGGCGAAATGGTTTCTGGTCCAGTTGCTGCATCGACGGTTGCAAAATCGGCTATCGCTAAGACTGCGAAGAAGAACCAAAAGCCTAAGATTCCTAACTTTGATACTTTCCGCAAACGACTCGTTTTAGGAATAGCTGCAGGTGTTGGTCTCATTGCTTTACTTGTATGGATGTTTGTATTCGCGCCCGCTGCGACAGTTATTATTACTGCTAGTACGACACCAGCCCCAGTCAGCTCATCCATCACTTTGGGCGGGACTGTCGCGACCGACTTCTCAAAGGGTATTGTTAGCTCTGTGTCGCAACAAACTCAAAAGGACGAGGTTGTTGAGTTTGAGGCTACTGGACAAAAAGATTTGGGTGAACCTGCAACTGGAACTGTAAAGTTCTCTACGAGAGATGCTGCAACGGCTATCAACGGGGCTACTATCCCGGCTGGTACTAAACTCACCTCATCGTCTGGGCTGGTGTTTGTAACAAATAGCGCCGTAGCAATTGGCCCAAGTAATTATAGGGACGCTCAAGTTGGCGTAACCTCAGCTGAGAGTGGAACAAAATATAATGGTGCAAGTGGCCAACTTTCTGGTGCTCCAGCCGAAATATCAGCGGTATTCGTCGGTGCAACTGGTGGCGGAACAACAAAGGTCGTCAAGGTTGTATCTGGTGATGACATTGAACGTGCCCAGGGTCAACTTGTTGGTCTATCAACCGATGCTCAAAAAGCAGAACTAAAAAAGAAGTTTGTTAACGGCGAGATAGTGATCGACAGTAGCTTTACGGTTACTCGCGGTGCGATTGTATCTTCTCCTGCGGTAGGTGCTGAAGCGGCGAGTGGCAAAGCAAAGCTTACCGCGCCAACGACCTATGCTATTCAGGGTGTTTCAAAAACCGACCTCGATACATATCTTCGTAGTAACCTCGAATCGAACCTTGATGACAAGAAAGCTCAAAAAGTATACAACACCGGTGTTGATGGCGCGACAATTAGCAACTTCCGTAAAGACGGTGAAGCGATGCTTGCCTCTGTAAACGCTACAGGTAGCGTTGGGCCAATTATTGACGAGAGTGCCATTAAAGAACAGGTAAAGGGCCAGCGCTACGGTGAAGTGCAACAATCTCTAGAAACAATGAATGGTATTAAAAATGTTGATGTGAAGTTCTCATACTTCTGGGTCCGAACTGTTCCGAATAATACTGACAAGATAACTATTCAGTTCAAAGTGCAGGATGAGTAGCCGAACGCTAATTAGTTTAGATGTGGGTGAAAAGCGCATAGGTGTAGCCGTTGCTGACGATTCAGTGCGTATCGCTGTGCCGTTCATGACCGTTGAAGTCGATGGTACTGAATTAACTACTATCGCCGACCTAGTGATTCAACAGGGCGCTGAGGTACTGGTAATTGGATACCCGCGCAACCAACAAGGCGAAGCTACTGCCCAAACCAACTACGTTGAAAATTTCGCAAAGCAACTTGAGGAACTTGGTCCAAAGCTCGTATTCCAAGATGAGTCACTTACGAGTGTTATTGCTGAACAGCGATTGATTGCTCAAAAGAAACCATACACAAAAGGTGATATTGACGCTCAAGCGGCCAGTATCATTCTGCAAGATTATTTGGAGGCAAATTATGGATATTAAACCAGTTCGACGCCCTGTTGGGCCACACACTCCTGGCCAGCCGGCTCAAGGCCCGCAGCAGCCATCCATACAGCAGCCTACTCCGCAGCGACCTATCCAACAGCCGCCAAACAGGCAGCTGCCGCCACTTCCTCCCCAGCGTCCTCTCGGCCCTATGAAACAGCCACCGCTACCTCCTATTGCTGAAGCGCCGACTTCTTTACCGATTGAAAACGTCGAACAAAAAGTTAAAAAGGTTCGCAAAAGGAAGAAATGGCTCATTGGTATCGCTAGTATTCTTGCGCTGATCATTATCTCGCTTGGTAGCGTCTGGGTGTGGTATCAGGTGCAGCTTTCGCCAGTTGATGCTGGTGACACTACTAAAACAGTTGTTACGGTTGCCCCGGCGACAACACCGAACGATATAGCGACGCTGCTTGAGAAAGAAGGCGTGATTAGGAATAAGACCGCCTTCTCGTGGTATACGCGCTTAAACGGGGTCCAGAACAAGCTCCAAGCGGGTTCTTATCGACTAGCGCCGTCAGAATCTACTGCTGAAATTGTTGACCACTTAGTGAAGGGGAGCGTCGATACCTTTAGTATTACTTTCTATCCCGGTGCGACGTTAACCGATACGGTATCAAAGGTTGAAAACCGGATTGATGTGACATCAGTGCTGTTAAAAGCTGGCTATGCTCAAGAAGAAATAACTGCAGCGTTAAATAAAACCTATGACCATCCTTTGTTTCAAGATAGGCCTGCCACTGCCGACCTAGAAGGGTACGTTTTTGGTGAAACCTATCAATTTAACAGCGGTTCGACCGTTGAGAATATTTTAACTCGGACCTTTGACGAGTTTTATAAATGGGTCGTTCAATACAATTTAGTTGATGCTTATAAAGAACAAGGCTTAACCCTGTATCAGGGAATAACTCTTGCTTCAATTGTTCAACGCGAGTCAGGTGGTGATGATAAAGAGCAGATTGCTCAAGTATTTTACACTCGCTTGGCAATGAATATGCAGCTCGGTTCGGACGTAACATATCAGTATATTGCCGACAAAGAGGGTAAAGCTCGTGACCCAAACTATAATTCACCTTATAACACTCGTCGCTTTGCTGGTCTCCCTCCCGGACCAATTGCCGTCCCTGGTTTATCTGCCCTTCGTTCGGTTGCTATGCCAGCAGAAGGTAACTACGTGTACTTCTTAAGTGGCGACGATGATGTAACATACTTCGCACGTACGCTTGATGAACATGAAGCGAATATTGCTAACCACTGTAAGACGAAATGTCAGATCCTTTAAAGTAGGATTTTGTACCCCCTTGACAAATTTGTATAGTTATAAAATAAATTGACTAAAAAAGCTATAGTTGGTATACTTAAATAAGCACATTTTGCGGACTCTAACTACTAGTGATACCTCGGACTATATTGACCGGTAACACCTGCGAGTGGTGAATGACAAGCAAATGGGCCTATCTGAAATGTCGTACGGAAGCAAGAACACTATACTAATATCAATTAACATTGGTCGACACGCATCCTTTTCTTATTTTTAAAACAAAGAAGCAAGACAGAGTACGGTAGAAGCCCTCGAGAGAAATCCGAGCGGCAGGAGAACGATAATTCGTAATGATTTTACGAGCGGTAACAATACTGTTACCCACGGTGGGACCTACGCAGCAAAGCCTTTGGCTATACCTGCACTACAACCGGCAAAACGATCCCCTAAGGGTCGTGTCAAGTCATCAACTGTCGCCATTTATACTAGCGTATTCGCCCTTCTTGTGGCGGTTATTGCAATTGGTTACCGTGCACCCGAACAGGATGCCACGGCTGCTTCAGCTGCGCTAGTAGCAAATAGCGCAACATCTGGAACTGATCGCCCTGCGGTTAACGACGTTGTTGCGAACGACATCGCAGCATCTGTTGCAACTGCCTCTAACCTGGCTATTGCTCCAAACGTTACAGAGCGCGCCGTTTCGACACGCGTTCAAACACAGTACGCTGCAAGTGATGTCACTAGCTCAATTAGTAAGCCTACTATTGTGCAACTTTCTACAGCTAGCCGTAATATTACACAGTACGCTGTTGTAGAAGGTGACACTGTCGACACTGTTGCAGCTAAGTTTGCTATTTCAGCTGATACTGTTAAATGGGCAAACAACCTTACCAACAACAGCCTAGCTGCTGGATCGACAATCGATATCCTTCCTCGCGATGGTATTGTCTATACGGTTAAGGCTGGCGATACTGTACAATCGCTTGCCGATAAGTACAAAGCCGATGGCTCACTTATTACTACTTACAACGACCTTGAAATTAGCGGTTTGACCGTTGGTCTAAAAATTGTTATTCCTGGAGCTCAACTTCCAACGAATGAACGCCCTGGCTACGTTGCACCGCGCGCAGTTATAGCATCAAGCGGTACTACCGGTGGTACGTACATTACTGGCTATAGTTCAGGCTTCTCAAGTGGCAACACTTGGTTCATCAAGCGCGGTACGCCAAACCTTGGTTCTTACGCCTTCGGTAACTGTACGGCTTACGCCTTTGACCGCCGTGCTGAACTTGGCCGCCCAATTGGTCAACGATGGGGTAATGCTGGTTCATGGGCTATCAACGCTCGAAGCGCTGGGTTCACTGTAAACCGCACACCAGCTGCTGGCGCCGTCATCCAAGACTCTGGCCACGTAGCAATCGTTGAAGAAGTTCTACCTAACGGCGACTTGCGCCTTAGCGAGATGAACGCTCGTGTATCTGGTGGTGGTTTCAACATCGTTTCCGGTCGAAACCTTCCTGCTGGCCAGGTTGGACAATACTATTACATTCACTAGAGTGTAGCCGAAATAGATTTAAAACGAATTCCCTCTGTTAAAACAGGGGGAATTATGTTATTATAGTCTTACTATGTTCGTTGACACCGCCAAAGTATTTGTACAAGCAGGACGCGGCGGCGACGGAGCCGTTAGTTTTCGGCATGAAATTTATATTGATATGGGCGGCCCAGACGGCGGCGCTGGCGGTAAAGGTGGCGATGTTATCTTTGTTGCTAACGAAAACGTCAACACACTTCTAGATTTCCGATTTAAACCCGAGCTAAAGGCTGAACCAGGTTCTGCCGGTTCTAAACGTGATCGTCACGGAAAAATGGGCGCAACTAAATACGTTCGCGTACCACTTGGTACTATCGTTCGCCGTGATGGTGAAATTATTGCCGACCTTACCGAAAACGGTCAAGAAGTTGTCATCGCTAAGGGCGGCGATGGTGGTTTTGGAAACGCTCACTTTAAGTCATCAGTCCGCCAAGCGCCACGCATTGCTGAAAAGGGTGAAGTTGGCGACACCTTTGAAGCCGAACTCGAACTGAAGCTCCTAGCTGACGTTGGTCTTGTTGGGTTCCCTAACGCTGGTAAATCAACATTCTTAAGCGTCGTTACAAACGCTACTCCTGAAATTGCTGATTACGCCTTTACGACTCTTACTCCAAACCTTGGTGTTGCCGACATCGATGACGGTAGTCTGCTGATTGCCGACATTCCTGGCCTTATCGAAGGTGCGAGCGAAGGCAAGGGCCTCGGTGATGACTTCTTACGCCACGTTGAACGTACGGCTGTGATTATGCACCTTATCGACGCTTACGACAGCGATGTAGCTAAGTCGTACGCTATTATCCGCAAGGAACTTGAAGCCTACAGTGAAAATCTTATTAATCGCCCTGAAGTTATTGTACTTACGAAAATTGAAGGCCTTGATGAAGACATTATTAAAATGCAAATGGACGAACTTTCTAAAGTAGCAGGGGACACGTCTGTGTTTGCTATCTCATCTCCAGCGCACATCGGCCTTAAAGAAGTACTCCGTGAACTTCGCCGTAAGGTAGAAGCGGTTCGTATCGCTGACAAAGAAGAGAATAGGGATGTCAACGAAGGTATGGCCATCATTACTCTTAACAAAGACCAAGAGGCTTTGGCTTGGAAAATTAAGAAGCGCGAAGAGAACGGTGCAACTATCTACGAAGTGCGTGGCCACAAAATCGAGAAGTTTGCTCGTCGTACTGATTACGATTCACACGAAGGTCTTAACCGCTTGCGTGACATTATGAAAAAGATGGGTATTACTCATGCCCTCCACCGTGCTGGTGCCGATGGCGCGTCTATCATTCGTGTCGGTCTTGACGATTTTCCCCTTGTTGAACAAGCAGAATAATACTTTCTTAGTACAATAGTATTGACATTTAAACAAGTAAGTGCTATAATTCATTTTAATCACATGAATGGTTGAGTTTGCCGCCTTCTGGCCGCAGAATCCTTTCACCCCGTGGTTGCCCATTCACAAACTGGAAGGAACGAGAGAATGCACATGGTGCGTCACTTCTATTATCGAGAGTCCGCAAGAGCGCTGAATTAAGATAACGAACAGCGCTATGACATAAATTAATCAACGCAAGTTGAGAGTTATTCATAACATATGAAGCATACTCGAAATACGATACCTAAACCGTGGAGGTCGGATTGCGTAAAAAGCATATTTAGCCTCTCTAGGTGAGAGGGGCGGATCTACCGGTGCGAACCATCGGTAACGATTTCAGTAAGGCCAGAATCCTTAACACGCATTCAATGGTTGAGATGTATCAAACAACTCTTCGCAAACGATAAAGACGTGGGACTCCCCGAGAACTGATTTCACTTCACCTGTACACCAGTTTAGTAGTTCATAATTGAATAGCCTAACCGGGGCGGGAGGACGACGGCGCACATGAGTGTCCCGCCCTCCCGCTTCGATGGCTCAACCTTCCAGTTTGTTTATACCCTAAACGCCCTTTTGGGCGTTTTTTCTTTGTGTTTCATGATGATTACACCTTTATCGCCTATAATGAGTACATGAACCAAACGTTTTTCTTTTACGACCTTGAAACTTCCGGCCTTAACCCGCGCGAAGACCGCATTATGCAGTTTGCTGGCATCCGTACCGACCTTGAGCTGAACCCAATTGGAGAACCTTATAATATACTCGTGAAATTGAACGATGACACCTTGCCGAGCCCTGACGCCCTCATGGTAACGGGTATTACACCGCAAGATACGCAAGCAGACGGCTATACCGAAGCTGAGTTTGCCCAGCTGTTGATGGACGAAGTATTTACTCCTGGAACAATAACTACCGGCTTTAATAGTATTCGTTTTGACGACGAGTTCATCCGGGCGCTTTTTTGGCGTAATTTTCACGACCCGTATTCTTGGTTCTGGCGTGATGGCCGGTCTCGCTGGGATTTGCTTGATGTGGTGCGCATGACCCGTGCGCTGCGACCAGAGGGTATTGTTTGGCCAGTTGTTGACGGTAAGGCGAGTAACCGCCTAGAGTTGTTATCTAAGGAAAACGGCATTGACCACTTAAAGGCCCACGATGCTTTAAGTGACGTCGAGGCTTTAATTGCGGTAACAAAACTTATTAAAACCAAGCAGCCAAAATTGTACGAGCATTTATTTAACTATAAAGATAAAAAGTTAGTTCAAAAGCTAGTAAACCTAGACAACAAGCAGCCGTTTGTCTACGTTAGTGGTCGCTATGATGTCGAGTACGAAAAGGCAACCGTTGCATTTCCCCTAACTTCAGGCCGTAACGGTAATGTTGTAGTGTATGACCTACGCCACGACCCAACGCCGTTTTTGGAGCTTTCTTCTGGCGACTTGCAAAAGAAATTTTACGCCAGTTGGGAAGAGCGCAAAAAAGAAGACTTTGTGTCGTTACCTGTAAAAGAAATGCAATATAACCGCGCTCCAGCGGTTGCGCCACTTGGCGTGCTCGAGCAGCAAGATGGCTGGAAACGGATTGGTCTAGACGAAGCGATAGTCGCAAAGCATAAATCAATTCTACTTTCATCTCCAAGTTTTGCTGAAAATATTCGAACATTATTTGAAAATAAGCCTGAATATAAAAAAGCCACCGACCCTGAGGCTCAATTGTACGATGGTTTCGTTTCTGATACCGATAATCTGCGAATCGAGAAAGTTCGCAATAGTAATGAACAGCAATTGGCTGACTTGCATCCCGACTTTGTCGACGAGCGATTAGGCGATCTGTTGCTTCACTATAAAGCCCGCAATTATCCAAAAAGTTTAGCTGAAGATGAGGCTGAAGCATGGGAAGCCTGGCGGAGCGCGCACATCAAAGCTGCATTACCAGCCTTCGTTGCTCGTCTTAACCAGGTAGCTACTACTACGACCGACGAGTCAAAGCAGTTTATCTTACAAGAATTACAGCTATGGGCTGAGAGTATTGTCCCAATCGACGAAGGGTAGTCGTATTACGCTTGGGCGCGTGAAATAGATGCAATAGTTGGCTTGAACGAACGAATAGCATACGTCATAACTCGTGCAACGGTGAAGCCGGCAACGACGGCAAAGAACTGAAGCATTTGTGCAGCACCAATGGCGACATTAGTGCCAGGAATAACACCAGCCAAATAAAACATCATCAAAGCGTGGCCGAAATTAAAACTGTCTAAAATAAGCAGTAATGATAGGATGGTTGCAACAATTGTGATGGTATTTTTCATGGTGTTCGTCTCTTTAAGCCTAGTAAGTTCTACAGAATATAACACCCCTGTTAGGCCAAATGCAAGCATGGGCGTGTTAAAGGCATACTAGAAAAAAGCTTCGAAAAAGCGTATAATTAAGCGGTTATGTCAGAGGTTATTCGTGTTACAGGTGCTCGCGAGCACAACCTGAAGAATATTAGTGTTGAGATTCCGCGCGACAAACTCGTAGTTATTACGGGTTTAAGCGGTAGTGGAAAATCAAGCTTAGCTTTTGATACCATTTATGCCGAAGGCCAGCGACGATATGTTGAAAGCCTTTCAAGCTACGCTCGGCAATTTTTGGGCCTTATGGAAAAACCCGATGTCGACCAAATTACCGGCTTAAGCCCAGCAATTAGCATCGACCAAAAATCAACCAGCCGAAACCCTCGTTCGACTGTTGCAACCGTGACGGAAATCTATGATTACTTGCGTTTGCTGTATGCTAGAATCGGCATCCCGCACTGTCCAATTTGTGGCAAGGCCGTAAGTCGTCGAACGCCACAAGATATTATTGATGAAATTATGAAACGTGAAGACGGTTCTCGTTTAATGATTTTGGCACCAATTGCCAAAGATAAAAAAGGTGAGTTTGCGCATATTCCAGAAGAATATCGCCGCCTTGGTTTTGCACGCGCACGCGTTGATGGCATTGTCTATTCGCTGGATGAATATCCGGTGCTTGATAAAAAGTACAAACACAACATTGAGATTGTTGTCGACCGTATTGCGATGTCTGAAGATGTTCGTGGGCGTGTGACGCAGTCAGTCGAGCAAGCGCTTGATGTTGCTGGCGGTGTTGTTGAAATTTTAGATGTCGATGCTGACGAAGCGCACATTTATAGCCAACGGTATGCTTGTGTTGACCACCCGAATGAAGAAATTCCCGAACTTGAACCGCGCCTGTTTAGCTTTAACGCGCCGCAAGGTGCTTGCCCGGTTTGTACCGGTTTAGGTAGCCGTTTAGAAGTTGACCCAGAATTAGTATTTAACCCTAGTTTAACGGTTACCGAAGGCGCTATCCGTCCGTATAACCGTGTTAATAGCGATGCTTGGTATATGAAACGGCTTCAAGCTGTTGCCGATTCACACAACTTCAGTTTGAAAATTCCTGTTAAGGATATGTCTGCTGACGCTGTACAGAAAATTCTTTACGGAACGGGCGATGAGAAGTACAGCATTTCGCTTGGTGATGGCCGTGCGTACGATTCAACTTACGAAGGCGTTATTCCAAACCTTGAACGTCGTTTTAAAGAAACCGACAGCGACTTTATGCGCAAAGATATCGAACGCTTTATGCGCGAACGTGAATGTACTGCTTGTCACGGTGCGCGTTTGAAGCCAGTTGTTTTGGCTGTGACCATTCATGGGCTAAATATTATGGATATTTGTACGTTGGGCGTCGAAGATGCTCTGGACTTGTTTGCTAATACGCTTAAACTAAACGAGCAAGAAGCATTTATTGCGACTCAAATTCTAAAAGAAATTCAATCTCGTTTGGGCTTTATGAACGATGTTGGTTTAAGTTACCTCGAACTATCTCGTGCGGCTAATACACTTTCTGGTGGTGAAGCGCAGCGTATTCGTTTGGCAACCCAAATTGGTTCTGGCCTGGAAGGCGTTTTATATGTGTTAGATGAACCGTCAATTGGGTTACACCAACGCGATAACGACCGTTTGATTGCAACCTTGAAACACCTGCGTGATTTAGGTAATACTGTGCTTGTTGTTGAACACGACGAAGATACTATTCGCCACGCAGATTACCTACTGGACATTGGGCCGGGTGCCGGCGTAGCTGGTGGGCAGGTCGTTGCCGCTGGTACACCTGCGGAAGTTGCCTTAAACCCAGATAGTATTACGGGCCGCTACTTGGCTGGTACTGAAAAAATCGAGATACCAAAAAAACGCCGCAAGGTTCAAAAAGGCCGTGCGCTAGTTATTCGTGGTGCCCGCGAAAATAACTTGAAAAACATTGACGTCACTTTGCCACTTGGTTTGATGACTGTTGTGAGTGGCGTGAGTGGTAGTGGAAAATCTACACTTATCAACGACATTCTTGCCAAAGAACTTTCTGCTCGTTTGCACCGCGCTCACTCAATTCCTGGTGCACACGATAACATCGAGGGTATTGACCAGCTTGATAAGGTCATCGTTATTGACCAGTCTGCTATTGGCCGAACACCTCGTTCAAACCCGGCAACATACACTGGCGTATTTACTCCAATTCGTGAATTGTTTGCAGGCACGCCAGAAGCAAATATCCGTGGCTACAAAGCTGGTCGCTTTAGCTTCAATGTTAAGGGTGGACGCTGCGAAAACTGTCAGGGTGATGGTGTTATTAAAATTGAAATGCACTTCTTGCCTGACGTATATGTTACCTGTGACGTCTGTAAGGGTAAGCGCTACAACCGTGAAGCCCTCGAGATTAAATTCAAGGACGCCACAATTAGCGACGTATTAGATATGACTGTCGAGCAAGGCGCGAAGTTCTTCGAGAACATTCCGTCAATCGCTCGTAAGCTTAATACACTGGTTGAAGTTGGCCTCGGGTATATTCGCCTTGGACAGCCAGCGACAACGTTTAGTGGTGGTGAAGCACAACGAATTAAATTAGCTTCGGAGCTTTCTCGTCGTTCAACCGGTAAAACACTGTATATTCTTGACGAGCCAACTACCGGTTTGCACAGTGCTGACGTCAAACGACTTTTGGGTATTTTGCATACACTCGTTGAGGGTGGAAACAGTATGGTGATTATCGAACACAACCTTGATGTTGTTAAGAGCGCCGACTACGTTATCGATATGGGCCCAGAAGGCGGTCAAGGCGGCGGTATAGTTGTTGCAACCGGTACACCAGAAGACATTACTAAGGTCGCGAAATCATTTACCGGCAAATATCTTAAAGAATTACTTTAGGCATTTATTCTAGAGGTTATCTTTAGACAAAATTAGAACGCTCAATTCAGACATTTCAATAACGGCTTTTTTGGAATCGTCGGCATGGATTGTTTCAATTGGGGTATCGTGAAAATCGCGACTGTAGCCTTTCCAGCTGCTGTTGAAGCGTACGCGCCATTCGCCGGAAAAGGGTAGTGTTAGCTCGTACTCTTTCAAGCGGCTTTTGTCGAAGTTAATAATAACAAGCGTGTCGTCAAGTGGTCCGCCTTTATCCCAGCGGTGAAAAGCCATGACGTTATTATTGTTGTCGCGATGAAATAACTGGGTGAATTGGCCAATTAAGCCACGGGTGTTATCAAACCTATTGAGGCGTAGGTTAATGAGGTGTCGATGAGCATCAACGATGCCAGCGAATTGAGTCGTCTTGTCCCATTCGAGCATCTGCCAGTCATTAAAAGATCCTTCTTGCATAAATTCCTGGCCCTGAAGCAGCATAGGGATGCCAGGTGCTGTAAGGGTCGCTGCACTGGCTAATAGGGTTCGTTGTCGGGCGAACACGCTGCCGGCGTTTCCTGGTGTAACTGCCTCGTTTAATCGAACTGACCCGTTGGCCGCAGTGTCGTGGGAATCGCTAAAGATAACCTTGTCGAACGCGTTGCCTGTGTAGCTGTGTTCAAGTTCATAGGCAAAGCCATCCAGTCGTGGCTGGTCAGGGTTTTTTGTAATGGCTAAACTGTCGCGAATAACATGAGGGAAACCAATTTCCCATTGGGCGTTAAAGCCCATGCCGTTTTTGTATGTAGGTTGAACGATGCCAGAGTTTGAAGAGTTGTCTTCGGCGATCATTAACGCGTTCGGGTTAATTTTATGAGCGAGCTCGTTAATTTCAGCAAGCAAGCTCCAAGCGTCGGTAATATCAAGTTCTGGTTTATCGTTATTGCCATCGGAGTTACGCATGTAAATTGTCGAATCGACGCGCAGGCCATCAATTTTAAACTCGGTCATCCACATTGCGACGTTATCTAGAATAAATTGACGCACTTCAGAGCGACCGTAGTCTGGGCGACCTCCCCATGGCGTTACGCCGCGTTCATCATTATAGAAATAAATACCACCGCGTTCGTTTTCGCTCCAACCGTCGTACTGCCATAGGTCGGTTTTGTTGAAGAAGTGGTTGTAGACGACGTCTAGGATGACACCGATACCTTTGCTGTGGCAGGCTTTTACAAAATCAAGTAGCCCGCGACGACCGCCGTAGGCATGCTCGACGGAGAAGATGTAGTTAGGTGCGTAGCCCCAACCATGGCTTTGGGCCATGCTGGTAACAGGCATTAATTCAATGTAGTTAATGCCAAGCTCAACAAGGTAATCAAGCTTTTCTATTGCAGTGTAGAAGGTACCGGCAGTTGAAGAGTCTGGGCGGTTAAAAGTACCAATGTGCATTTCGTAAATAATTGCCCGGTTGTGGTCGATAGCGCAGAAACCATCGGCGCCTTCCCATTCAAAATCTCGAGCTACGATAATTGATGCGCCATTGTCGGAGTCGGTGAGCTGCCGCGCATAAGGGTCGTTGCGTCTTAGTATCTCATCGGTTTGCGTTGTGATTTCATATAAATACGATTGGCCTGGTTTAGCATCGACATCGTCAATACTCCAGTAGCCTTTACCGTCACTGGCCATGGCAATTTGTTCATAGTCAAATTCGACAGAAAGAAGTAAGTTTACGGATTTTGCAAACGGAGCCCATACTGCAAAATCTACCCCATTGTCGTGTAAGGTTGAACCGAGATGTTTATTTGCGTGATGGCCCATACTGCCTGTAAGTATGGTCGCATAAGCAGTATTTAGCAAGCAGTGAAGGGGATTTATTTATGACCGAAAATAGTTTTGAATTGTCGTTTCGTGCCGTCCCAAATTGCATCACGATTCTTTTTGACTTTCAGAATATGAATTGCTGGTGGAAGTACTGATACGAGAATAATAACTGCAATAATCGGTAGAAGGACTGTATCAATTTCAATACCGAAGTGTTCGAATACTCCGCCCAGTAAGTAGCCTGCATAGGTAACGCCAGCTGCCCATAAAAGTGCGCCTATGACGTTAAATGTAAGAAAGCGACGGTAGTTCATGTCGCTAGCGCCAGCAACGATTGGTGCAAAGGTGCGGACAATCGGAATGAAACGAGCGATAATGATTGTTTTGCCACCATGCTTTTCATAAAAAGTCTGAGCTTGCTTAATATAATCTGCTTTAAAGAAGCGGGCGTCTTTTTTGCGGAACAGCCGTGGCCCAAGTTTGCGCCCGAATGTATAGCCGACGCTGTCGCCAACAACAGCGGCAATAAATACGATTAATACTGCAAGATGGATATTTACGTTCAGGAATCCGGCGCTAATAAGGAATCCGGTAGTGAACAGTAAGCTATCGCCAGGTAGGAAAAAGCCAATCAGCAAGCCAGACTCGGCAAACACAACAAGTGCAACACCGATAATGCTAGCCCACTTAATAAATTCAATTAGATCAACGCCTGGTATCATTGATAAAATTATAGCATGGACAGCCCTTTAACTCTATTCGTCAAACTTCGGTAATTATGCTATAATTGATGACAGTCTATTACAACAGTTTAAAGGGGAGACACATGCACGAAATTACATTAAATCTACACACACGTACAGCCACTGGCAAGAAGGTTGCAAACCTTCGCCAAGATGGTATTGTTCCAAGTGTTGTTTACGGTGGTCAAGATGAACCCGTATCAACACAATCTTCATTGGTAGAAACAATGAAAGTCGTTCGCGACGCTGGAAAGCACACTCCGGTGCACCTTGTTATCGATGGCAAGAAAAAGCTCGCTATCATTAAAGACGTCGAAATCGATCCTGTTAAACACGGTATCCTTCACGTTGCATTCCACGCTATTAAGCAAGGCGATGTTATTACCACTCAAGTGCCTATCGTACTTACTGGTATTGGCGAAAGCGCTGCTGAAAAAGCTGGCCTTATTGTATTGCAAGCCATCGAGCACCTTGAAGTTAAGGCTAAGCCTGCTTCATTGCCTGAATCACTTGAAATCTCAATTGCTGACCTTGCAACTGACGAAGACAAAATTACTGTTGCCGACCTTACACTTCCAGAAGGTGTTGAGTTTGCTGACGCCGAGCAAGACCTTGAATTGGTTATTGCGAACGTTTACGAACCAGCTGCACTTGAAGCTGCTAACGACGCTGCTGCCGGTGAAGCTACAATCGATGATGAAGTTGAAGCCGAAAACGGTGCCGACACTCCTCAAGATTCACAAGCTGAAGAAAAAATGCCTGGCGGAAAAGCGCAAGCTGAGCCAAAGCAATCTAACGTTGACGCTAACAAATAGTCTCGTTTAGAAATAAAAAAATCCTGCTGGCAAATGCTAGCAGGATTTTTTATTTGTATATCTTATTCCTCGATAAAACCGCCAGATTGGTGCGTCCAAAGCATGGCATAGATACCACCGCTTTTAATGAGTTCTTGGTGAGTGCCGTCTTCGACAATCCTGCCCTTGTCCATAACAATAATACGGTCCAGCTTGGCAATCGTAGAAAGCCGATGGGCAATCACGATACTCGTACGGTTTTGCATTAATTTATCGAGCGCTTGTTGAATGAGCTTTTCCGATTCGGAATCAAGCGCCGAAGTTGCTTCATCTAACAATAGGATCGGCGCATCTTTTAGGATTGCCCGAGCGATTGCAATGCGTTGGCGCTGTCCACCAGATAATTTAATTCCTCTTTCACCAACAATAGTGTCGAGGCCTTCAGGGAGTTTTTCTATGAAACTCAGTGCATTGGCTCGCGTGGCAGCTTCGCGGATTTCTTTATCGGTAGCGTTCAGTTTGCCATAGCTAATGTTTTCGCGAAGGGTTCGGTGAAACAGGGTGGGTTCTTGCGGAACGTAAGCGATATTTTTCCGTAGGCTTTGTTGAGTGATGGTGCGGATAGGCTGGCCGTCGATAGCAATTGTTCCAGCGGTGGCGTCATCGAACCTTAGCAGGAGTTTTGTGAGTGTTGTTTTGCCTGCACCTGATGTGCCGACCAAGCCAACCTTTTGACCTTTCGGAATATGTAAACTAAGGGCCTCGAGCACGTTCACTTCCGAGCTGTCGGCGTAGGCATATACTACGTCGTTGAAATCAATTTCACCTTTTGTCACCACAAGCTCACGAGCATTTTGTGCATCGTTAATGCCGTTCGTTTGCATTAAAATTTCAGTCATCGGCGCAGCAGCTAAGAGGATTCGGTCATAGCCATTGATGATGTCTCCAAGAGTGAATAGTTGCGTTGCAACACGCTGAAGGTAGGCGATGATGAAGATGGCGATGCCAAGTTCAAGGGCGCCACTAGTAAGAAGCCCAGCAATGATAATGATTGCAATAATTTGTACGGCTGTCATCAAAGATATCCTAAGAGCGCCTTCGGCCGACATGATGCGAAAATCTTTTTGGTAGGCACTGCGATATTTTTGAGTCAGCTTACTGAGAGATGAGTGTTCTGATTGTTCGTTCGCAAACGTTTTTACCGTCAATGAGTTGGCAATTGCATCGGCTGCAGCGCCATTTACTTCGCCAACAAGCCTTTTGCGTTCAAGCCTGTAGGGTAGCCGTACTTTCATTGAAATTCTAATTTGCACGAGGAGGGCGATGATAAGCGCCAGAATGATTGCGCCTAGCAATGGTGCGTGGAAGAAGATAATAGTAACGCCGCCTCCAACACTCAAAATAAACGAAATGGTACGAATAATAACGAGATCTTGCAAATCAACGTGTGACGTCACAAAAGCGATAAAATACCCTGTCAGTGCACCAATTTTCTGATTAGAGAAAAAGTTTTGATCTTTTTGAAGTAGTTGCTCGGCGGTAGCAAGGGTGAGATCTTGGCGTACACGCCCCTCGTGATAGATAGCACTTTGGAAGCCGAGCAAGTTGAATACTATACCTGCCGCTGCCGCAATGCTGGCAAGTAGTATAAAGTCCCAAAGCGCTTCCGAACCGCCCGAAGCAAACGTGCCGATGGCTTGTGACAAAAAGTAAGGAACCGCAGTATCTATTAATAGTGATGAAATAGGAATGCCGATAAACATCACTAAGAAGCTTATTTTATATTTTTTTATTTGTTGCCAATAGAGTCGAACGGTTGTGCTGTTTGTTGACACTTGAAATGCCTCCCTTTGGGGTTATAAATTTTGATTAAAGTAGGCGCTATTGGTTTGGTCGTCCAAACGTATGCACGTAGAGGACCCGCAGGTCATAGTTCCTGTAGTTTAGCGAAGAAAAGGGTGCTTGTAAACTATTTTATTAATTGGATGTAGTAATGGGCGAGCACTTGTTCGATGAGTACGACGGGAAGCGGCTTGTCGTTATCGAAGCGGAGGGTTCCCTTACCGGTGTTATAAGGCTCAATTTGCTTATATAACTTTGAGTCGTTTGGGGTTAATACTGCATACAGACCAATGTGTTTTTCGAAAGCGCTAAAAAATACTACCGGCCGCTTGCCTGGCTGTAGTCGATACGCGGGCATTTTATAGCTGATATCTTCAATAGCGGTCGGGAAGGTCCGCTGAATAATTTTGCGCAGCTGCTGCATGCGATATTGAGCTTGCTCGGGGAATTGTGCGATATACTCATCAACTCTGGGGTCTGCTTGCATAGTCATGGTACTAGTATACACCTGGATTTAAGGGGTTAAAAATGTTACAATGTTGTTGATGCAAAAGATTCTACTTTATTATAAATTTTCACCTATCAGCGACCCTGAGGCTGTTAAACTTTGGCAAAAAACATTGACCGATAGTTTAAACTTACGTGGGCGAATTCTAATTAGTAAGCAGGGTCTTAACGGGACAGTTGGTGGCGAGATGGATGATTTAAAAGCATACATCAAGGCAACTAAAACCTACCCAGCCTTTAAAGATGTCGTATTTAAATGGAGCGATGGAACACGCGAAGACTTTCCGCGTATGAGCGTTAAGACTCGCCGAGAACTTGTTGGCTTTCAAAACAGCGAAGACGAATTTCAGGTTGATGAAAAAGGCGTTGTTGGTGGCGGTGTGCACTTAAAGCCAAAACAAGTTCATGAATTAATTGAACAATTTGGTGATGACGTTATATTCTTTGACGGTCGCAACGAAAACGAAGCTAAAATTGGAAAATTCAAAAATGCAATTGTTCCAATTACCAACACTTCGCGTGACTTTATTTCAGAACTTGAAAGCGATAAATACGACGACCTTAAAGATAAGAAAATCGTTACGTACTGTACAGGTGGTATTCGCTGTGAAGTGATTTCGGCAATGATGAAAAAACGTGGCTTCAAAGACGTTTATCAAATTGACGGTGGCATTGTTAAATATGGTGAAGCTTACGGCGATGATGGCCTTTGGGAAGGCAGCTTGCGCGTATTTGACGACCGTATGACAGTCGAATTTAGCGACCACGCCAAAACTATTGGCGAATGCTCACACTGTAAAGGTAAAACCAGTAACTTTGAAAACTGTGCCTGGGATAACTGTAATGAACTGGTTCTTATTTGTGAAAACTGTAAAGAAAATCCTGACCTTCTTTACCATACTGAAAACTGTCGTACACAAGCCCAATTAGTGCTTGCATAAGCATATACACATTATTTATTTCTGAGAGTATAATGAGGGCGTAACTTTAGGAGGTTATGTAATGGTAAAGCAACAACAAGGTTCTTTAGAGAAGCAGCTGTGGGGGCTGGCTATCGCTCAGGGCGTACTTGCAATATTATTTGGTATCCTAGCGCTATTTTGGCCAGGGCTTACTGTAGGGTTACTCATCGTATTCTTCGGCATTTTTATATTAATTTGGGGTATCGTGGGTATCATCACCAGCCTGACGAGTATTGGCAAAGAAAAGTTTTGGTGGCTCGAGCTACTATTTAGCGTTTTAGTACTTGGGCTTGCGGTATACATGCTGCGCAACCCAGTCGAAACCGCGACAGTGTTCATTTTCTTTATAGGTGTAACGTTTCTTGTGCGCGGAGTTGTTGATGTCCTTCAAGGGCTCTTTGACGGTGAGCGAACTGGACAGAACCGCCTGTTTCACGTTATTGCCGGCGTCATTGGTGTCCTTGCTGGTATCGTCACGTTGACCTACCCGGTTTCTGCCGGCGTTGCAGTTGTTTGGGTGGTTGGCTTGTACGCGGTGCTGTACGGCTCATTGCTTATTGCATTCTCGTTCAAGGCGCAAAACGAACTTAATAGGTAGTTCATTTGCCAATTCAACCATAATCGTCGCTTATAGCAAGCGGCGATTATGTATTTTAGGTATAATGATTACAGATGAACCAGCAACTTGAAGCAAAGCTAAAAACTCTCCCACGCTCGGCGGGGGTTTATTTTCATAAATCCGAAAACGGTGAAATTATTTATGTTGGCAAAGCGGCGGTTTTAAAGAACCGAGTGCGCCAATATTTCCAAAGTAACGCGATATGGATATTAAAACCCAAGCCTTGGTTGAAGAAATCTACGACACTGATTGGGTCGAGACTGAAAGCGAGCTCGACGCACTGTTTCTTGAATCTGAAATGGTGAAGCGCTACATGCCTCGCTATAACATTTTGCTGCGTGACGATAAGTCGCAAATGTTTATCCGTATTGATATGAAAAGCGAATGGCCGACCGTGAGTTATACCCGAAACCCAGCCGATGATGGGGCTGAGTACTATGGCCCGTACTACAACGGCTTTGCTATCAAAAAAGCCCTTCGGTATTTACGAAAAGTATTTCCGTATTATACGAAACCGCCAAAAGAGGGTGCTCGTCCTGACCTTGATGCGCATATTGGATTAAGCCCGCAACCAGGGGTGAGTAGTGATGAATACAAAACTTCTTTAAAGCAACTGACTCGTTATTTTGAAGGTGGCCGAAAAGCAATTATTCGCGATATCGAAAAGCAAATGCAACAAGCTGCTAAGTCGCAAAACTTTGAGAACGCTGCTCGATATCGCAACAAGCTGAACGACTTAAAAGCCCTGCAACAGCGCATTATGTTTGGTGATAAAGAATTCCTAGATATCAGTAAAGATAAGGCGCTTATTTTGCTGCGTGATTTATTCTTGATGGAAAAAGTACCAGTCCGTATTGAAGGTTTTGATATCTCGCACATGAGCGGTACGAACGTCGTGGCTAGCCAGGTTGTCTTTTTGAACGGTGTCAGTAGCCGTAGCGATTATCGAAAATACAAAACAAAACTTGAGCAAAATGATGATTACGCCAATATGTACGAGACGATTTTTAGACGGTTGTCACCAAAAAATATTAAGGCTTGGGGAATGCCTCAACTGTTACTTATTGATGGCGGAAAGGGGCAATTAGAATCAGCTATTAAAGCCATGGAAGCTCAATCATTGCATATTCCCGTGATTAGCATTGCGAAGCGAGAAGAAGAGGTGATTGTTCATGCAACGAGGTCTAACATCGATACGACATATATCGAGTCGGTTCGTAAGCAGGCTCAAGCGGGTATTTTTGTTGAACGATCGAATGATTTTTATATTGTTAACCTCCACCCGGACCAAAGGAATGCTTCATCGCACTCCAAAAACCTACAAGGAAGTACTTTTAGTAAATACAGTGATTTAACGAAGTTATTTCAGCGCATTCGCGATGAGTCACACCGGTTTGCTGTTAGCTACCACACGGTCCTTAAGCGACAAAAACAAACCGCCAGTGTGCTTGAAGAAATTCCTGGTATTGGCCCAACGACCCGCCGGACGCTTATTAAAAAGCTTGGCAGCTTGCGTGCGGTCGAGGCTGCTACTGAAGCTGAGCTTGCGGCGGTGGTGGGCGAGAAGAAGGCGCAAACGCTGGTTCGTTTTCTTAAAGGCACATCATCCTGATTATGCTAGAATGACAATATAAGGAAATTCGAGTGGGAATACATAACTTCATAGCAAACACGAAAAAGACAATCAAACGAAACCATGGATTCACCATGGTAGAGATAGTGATTGTTGTTGTAGTGATTGGTATTCTTGCCGGTATCACGATCGTGAGCTATGGTTCATGGCGAAAAAATATTGCTGAAGGTCAAGTAAAAAGTGACCTTAGCGGTGTTGCGAGTGCAATGGAGGGTGCGCGGAATTTTGGAAGCACCTATCCAACGTCACTCCCGACTAATTTTAAGCCTTCCACTGACGTGACTCTGACATATAAAAGTGGCGACGCTAAAACCTATTGTATTGAGGGTACTACCGCGCGAGACACGTCGATTATTTTCAGGTATGACATTTCCGAAAAGAAGGAGCCGCAAAAGGGGGCCTGCGCGGCTCATGGTGCATCTGTAGCGAACTTGATGCACAATCCTAACCCTACAACGGGAACGTATTGGAAGTCGAGCTCGACAGGCATCATGACACTTTCGTATGTAACGACCGGCGGCTATAATGCGCTTCGTTCTACGAGAGTTACGACGGCTAACGTGGCCCTGTATGGTGAGCGTAATGGTGTTGGTGTCGTGACGGGTTCAACAGGCGACCAGCATACAATCATGTTTACAATCGTCTCGCCCGTTACAACCACGGTGACTTTCTTAGTAGGCTATGGTGGGGTTACTTCGACCACGACCTTATCTGGATCAAACCTGGCAATTAACCTTGTAGCCAACGTGCCGCAAACAATCACAAGGACCGTGACCGTTCCAAGTGGTATCACCGATCAGTCGCTTTACTTTAAAATTTTGTGGGGACCAGGCGTTGGTGCGGTTGGTGATTATTTCGACCTTTACAGAATTATGTGGGTACCTGGTGTATATACTGGTGCGTATGGAGACGGTTATAATACCGCCGCCGGCTGGTCATGGGACGGTACGGCTAACATGTCTACCTCAACCGGCCCAACCTTATAACATTCACAGCATAGCTCGCACTGCGCTATACTGATTCTTATGGTATCGGCAAAAACATATATACAACGACGACAAAAACTCGCTCAAATCTTAAATGGTGAGCCGGCGGTATTTACTGCTTTCAGCGCAATGCAGCAAACGAATGACAGTTCTGGCCCATTTGTGCAAGAATCGAGCTTCTTTTGGTTAACCGGAATTACCGAACCAAATTGGCAACTTGTACTGCTGGATGAAAAAAGCTGGCTTGTTTCGCCGACAAAAAGTGACATTCATCTCATTTTTGATGGTGGTATGGCTGCTGATGATGCTCAGGGCGTTAGCGGAGTAGATGAAGTTATTTACGACAACGATTACAAAAGCTTACTAAAGAAGATTGCTGAAAAGCATTCGACGGTACGCACTATTCTTCGGCACCCACATTCAAACGATTACGACTTCGTGCTAAACCCGGCCTTGCAAAAAGCGCACTCACAGTTGCAGCGATTGTTTTCTGAAGTAGTCGATTGCCGCCAGGAACTGTCCAAACTAAAGGCTATCAAATCTCCTGAAGAAATTGAACTTATGCAAAAAGCAATTGATATTTCGATTGATGGTTTTAACGAAGTCCGTGAGACATTGGCAATTTCTGAATATGAATATGAACTCGAAGCGACGTTGAGTTACGCATTTCGACTAGCCGGTTCGGAAGGCCATGCCTACGAGCCGATTGTGGGAACGGGCAAGAATGCCTGCACTCTCCATTACATCGCAAACAATGACCCGCTGCCGGTTGACGGCATGGTGTTAATTGATGCTGGTGCTCGAGTAGGTGGCTACGCCGCTGATATTACGCGTACCTATGCAATCGGAACGCCATCTCAACGAGAAAAAGATGTCCACGCTGAAGTTGAGAAAGCGCACCGGGCGATTATTGATTTAATTAAACCCGGAGCAAGTGTCAAGCAGTACTCGGCAAGCGTTGATGAAATTATGAAACAAGCACTGCAAAACTTGAACTTGTTTAATACACCCGATGATTATCGCCGGTACTTTCCTCACGCTGTCAGCCACGGCTTGGGCATTGATGTGCACGATTCACTCGGGGGATTTGAAACATTCCTGCCTGGAATGGTTCTGACTGTTGAGCCTGGTATTTATATTCCCGAAGAGGGGATCGGGGTTCGCATAGAAGACGATATTCTTGTGACAGAAGACGGAAATAGGAATCTCTCAGCCGCTCTGTCTACCTCTCTGTGATATACTAGTAACAATAATGAAGGCACAATTCCTTGTATTTCTGTTGCGTTGGGCGCTTACCACACTCGGTCTGTGGGTTGCTATTCGCTTACTTGGAACCGGATACGACAACATCGATGTTACTGCTGGTACTTGGGGCTTTTTGTTCGCCGGTCTAATCTTCTCGGTAATTAACAGTTTGTTTAAACCGTTATTGGTCATTGTATCGTTACCAGCAATTTTGTTAACACTCGGACTATTTACAATTGTAGTAAATGGCGTGATTGTATATATATCGCTGGCCCTCGCCCCTGGTGTAGCAATGTCATTTGGCAACTCAATTATTACCGGAATTATTCTAAGTCTGGTAAACTATATAGTAAGTGCTGCAGTAGAAATACGCAGTGAAACTAGTAGGAGTAACTAAATGAGTATCGACACAATTCTTCAAATCGTCATGATCGCTTCGGCTATCTTAATGGTTGTTTCAATTCTATTACAGCAACGTGGCGCAACGCTTGGTGCTGGTTTTGGTGCATCTGGTGAACTTTATACAACCCGCCGCGGTATCGATAAGAACCTCTTTGAAGTTACCGTAATTTTTGCAGTTATATTTATCCTGTCGATTCTGACCGGTTTACTTATTCCTAGCTAATAAAAAAGGTTGTACGCGTGGCAAATAACGAACCAGGTAAATGGCGTCGCATTCCAAAAATGAGTTTCAACTCAAAAGAACTTTCGCGTCGCATGAAGCGCGTCGAAGGTGCTACCGTAAAGCATGCTCGTCGGTTTGTTTTTAAGCGTCTCGATAATTTTCGAGAAGTCCGTCGCCGAATTGCCCTCTGGGTACTGGCGATAGGTGTTGTTATTGGCGCGACTGGCTTGCAGTATTTGTGGTATCAAAATAACTACCGAACGACGGCGAATGCAACCAACGGTACCTATGCCGAGGCTGTTCTAGGTCCGGTTGATACGCTTAACCCAATTTTCGCTAAATCCAGTGCCGAAGAGACAGCGGGCGAATTGCTGTTTTCTCGTTTAGTTACCTATGATAAAAGCGGCAAGCTCAATTACGACCTAGCTGACAGTATGATCGTGAGCCCTGATGGCAAAACCTACACCTTTACTATTCGCCCGGACGCTCGTTGGGATGATGGGCTTTACGTCCGTGCTCGCGACGTTGTATTTACGGTGAATACTTTGAAAAACCCTGCCTCACGCTCGACCATTACCGGCTGGGATAATGTGGTCGCAAAAGAAATCGATAGCCGTACGGTGGCTTTTGAGCTGCCGGCTGTATACGCCGCTTTCCCGCACGCCTTGCGTTTCTTGCCTATCCTCCCTGAACATATTCTGCGCGATGTCGAGCCGGCTGCCCTACGAGAAGACGCCTTTAGTTCAAAGCCGGTAGGGAGCGGTGCCTTTACTTTACGATTGCTTCAAGAGGTTGATGCTGCTAACGGGCGTAAGATTATTCACCTTGCGAAAAGTGGATCGTACTTTAAGGGAACGCCGAAACTTGACCGTATTCAGTTGCACATCTATAAAGATATCGATTCTGTGAAACGCGCTTTAGCAACTTCAGAAGTCAACGCCGCAACTGATTTAACCGTCACGGATTCTAATGCGGTAAGCACTGAACGTTATAACGTTGAGCATCGCCCGGTGAATAGCGGTGTGTATGCTTTGATGAATACCACGAGTCCTGTGTTGCAAGATAAGAAGATACGCCAGGCGCTGCAAACAGGTACTAATACAAAAGAAATCCGTAATAAACTTTCATCTGATCTGCCAGAACTTTACTTGCCGTTTATCGATAGCCAGGTGTTTGGGAATAACCCTGCCAAGCCTGTGTATGACGCGGTCAAAGCTGGCCAGATGCTTGATGAAGCTGGCTGGGTGGTGCAGGGAAGTACTCGCGTAAAAGACGGCAAGCCGTTAACGCTGAGCGTTGTAACGACAAAAAATAATGACTTCGAGACGGCGCTGGGTATTCTAGCGAAGCAGTGGCAAGCGCTTGGCGTAACTGTGTCTACAACTATTGTTGACCCAAGTGACCCATCTCAAAACGTCGTTCAAGATATTCTTCAACCTCGTCAATATGACGTACTACTGTACCAACTAACCATTGGTGGTGACCCAGATGTCTACGCCTATTGGCACAGCTCACAGGCCTCATCGGGTTTGAACTTCTCGAATTACAAAAGCTCGGTGAGTGATGACGCTTTGGCAAGTGCCCGCTCTAGGGTTGAGCCAGACCTGCGAAATGCGAAGTATATTACTTTTGCTAACCAGTGGCTAGCCGACGCACCGGCAATTGGTTTGTACCAAGCAACAATGCAATACGTTCACACTAAGAGTGTGCACGCACTTCCAAAAGACTTTATGCTCGTGTCATCTGCCGATCGCTATAGCGATGTTCGCTTCTGGTCGGTGGGCGACCGAATGGTTTACACAACACCTTAATTGAACCGGTCCAATAAATAATTATCCCAAATAAAAAACTCACCGCGATAGTGAGTTTCTTATTATGGTGGGCGATGAGGGATTCGAACCCCCGACCCTCTCGGTGTAAACGAGATGCTCTAGCCAACTGAGCTAATCGCCCTTACTTGAAAAGATTGTACACGAATTGACCTCTGATTGCAATATATTCTACATTGTAGTCTTGACCCCATTTCTCTTATGCTTCATAGTTAAGGCTAGAAATGTGGGCATCTCTTAAACAGCGCAAGTACCCAGGCCAACACCAACGCGGATTTACGATCGTTGAACTTTTGATTGTGGTTGTAGTGATAGCGATTTTGGCTGCAATCACGATTGTGGCATATAACGGTATTCAAAACCGGGCCAAGCAATCTGCCGCCCAGTCGCTTGTGTCGCAAGCTAATAAAAAAATCCTGGCCTACGCTATTCAAAACACAGACTTGTATCCTGTTGATCTTGCGACGGCCGGTATTACTGACACTCAGGGGCTCGAATACAGTTACAACAACGACGTTTCGCCGCGCACCTATGGCATTACCGCTACAAAGGGAGTGTATTCATACTATATGTCTAATACTAAAACCCAGCCGTCTACTGGTGGGTATGCGGGGCATAGTGCTGGAGGAGTAGCGACTGTTACCAATCAACACAAGAATCCGTTCTTTGTCGGTGCCTCAGGACCAGCTAACTATACGAACATTACAAGTCCGACAATTGTCGACGTTTCGGGGACCCGCTATGCTCAGTCTGTAGCAGGGAGCACTTCGGCAGTTGCTATGCGCCTTAGTGCTTTTGCTGATAGATGGAGTGTCGTTGCAGACCAAACTGTCTACACTAGAGTGACGGTACGAAATGCAAATGCAGAGGCGCGATCATTTGTAATTAACCTGCGCTTTTACGATGCGAGCGGATCGACCAGCGGGTCTGTATTGTCCTCGCCGCAATCGGTAGCTATTAATATCGCACCTGGTGCAACTGCAACTATGAGTGTATCGGGGGTAGCACCGGCCGGAGCAGTCTCTGTGCTAACGACAGTCACCCGAACGACCGCCCTGACTCCAGCAATCGGTGACATCTTGCAGGGCACTGCTGTGTATCTTGGTAGCTCTGATGTTGCAGCTGCATCTGGAGACTCACCAGGCTGGGCGTGGAATGGTGAGGCGAATAACTCATCATCAACAGGCATGCCAATCTAGCAAATAGTAGGCAACAGTCTGTACGTAACAGACCTGATTTGCTATAATGAACCAAGTTCAATGACTATGCGCGCGTGGCGGAATTGGTAGACGCGTCAGCTTGAGGGGCTGGTGTCCGCAAGGACGTGGAGGTTCAAGTCCTCTCGCGCGCACCATTTGAATGTTTAAATCGACTCCGATTGGAGTCTTTTTTATTGCTCAAATACACAATATTGCAAATATTTTATCGTTGTCGCAACACTGAGCATTCCACCCTTTGCCTTACAGTAAAAATATGCTATAATTAACCTAATTATATATAGCTTCTAAAACAGCGCTTTATGACAGCCCAGAGGAGGGCATATTTTTATGAAAGACCCAAAACAAATTCGAAACGTTGCCATCATCGCTCACGTTGACCACGGAAAGACTACTCTTCTCGACGGACTTCTAAAGCAAAGTAACACTTTCCGTTCTAACCAAGCTGAAATGGATCAATCTTTGATCATGGACAGCGGCGATCAAGAACACGAACGTGGAATCACAATTACCGCTAAGCAAACCTCTGTTTACCACGGTGATTACAAAATTAACATTATCGACACCCCAGGACACGCCGATTTCTCTGGTGAAGTTGAACGTACGCTTAACATGGCTGACGGTGTACTTCTTATTGTTGACGCCCAAGAAGGCCCAATGCCACAAACTAAGTTCGTGCTTTCAAAGGCGCTTGAACTTGGCCTTAAGCCTGTTGTTGTTATCAACAAAATCGACAAGCCATCACGCCGTATCGACGAAGTGATTGACGAAGTTTCTGATTTGTTCTTGGAACTTGCTATTAGCGACGACCAACTACACTACCCTGTGTACTACGCAATTGGCCGTGAAGGTAAAGCGTGGACATCACTTCCTGATAACCCAGGTGAACACACCGACCTTACACCAATCTTTGATGCAATCATCAACGATATTCCTGCACCTACAGTTGAAATCGACATGCCATTCCAAATGCTTGTTACTTCACTTGCATACGATACTTTCCAAGGTAAGTACGCCATTGGCCGTATTACTCGCGGAACAATCAAAAAAGGTCAAGGCATCGTACTTATGAAGCGCGAAGGTGACATTGTTGCCTCTAAGGTTGATAAAGTATTTGGTTACCGTGGTCTTAACCGTGAAGAAATTGACGAAGCTGGTGCGGGTGACATTGTTGCCATCACTGGTATCGGTAACGCTCACATTGGTGAAACACTTGCTGACAAGGAAAGCCCAGAAGCGCTTCCTGTTATCGACGTTGAAGCGCCAACACTAAGCATGTACCTTGGTCCAAACACTAGCCCACTTAAGGGTAAAGAAGCTAAGTACAACACCAGCCGCCAAATCGGTGACCGTTTGCAACAAGAACTTGAAACAAACGTTTCACTTCGTGTTCGTGACGAAGGAATTGGATTCGTTGTTTCTGGACGTGGTGAACTTCACCTTTCAGTTCTTATCGAAACACTTCGCCGTGAAGATTACGAATTTGAAGTTGGACGACCTCAAGCTGTAACTATCGAAGAAGATGGTGTTGTTAAAGAACCAGTCGAAGAACTTCTTGTTGAAGTTGGTGGCGAATTCCTCGGTGCTGTTAGCCAAGAAATGGGTGCACGCCGTGCAACTACTCTTAAGCAAGAGCAAACCGGTTCTGGCGCAACTCGCGTAACCTTTATTATTCCTACCCGTGCAATGATTGGCCTTCGTAACATTCTTATGACCGCCACTAAGGGTACGATTATCATGAACAGCTTGCCTTACGGTTACCAACCACTTGGTGCTAAGCTACAACAACTTCGTAACGGTGCACTTATTGCTACCGAAGCTGGTGCAACAACTGCTTTCGCACTTGATAACGCAGCTGCACGCGGAACACTGTATGTTGGCCCAGGCACAACTGTCTACCAAGGTATGATTGTTGGTCTCTACAACCGTTCAGGTGACCTTGATGTAAACGTTTGTCGCGGTAAACAACTTACTAACATGCGTACTTCATCAAGCGATGGAACAATTCAGTTGACTCCATTTACTGACCTTAGCCTTGAGCAATCAATCGACTTCCTAGAAGACGACGAGCTACTTGAAGTAACTCCAAAGAGCGTTCGCCTCCGTAAGCGATTCCTCGACCCTAACCAACGTAAACGTAACAAATAGTTTACTACTTCGTTAAATAAAACATGCTGGCGTAAAAGTCAGCATGTTTTATTTCCTTTAGCTTAATATTGAGTATATCTGTGGTATATAAAAGCGCCTAAGGCTATACTAATTACATATGGCAAAGATAGCAAAAAAAATAAACACAGATTTAATAACAGATCCGCTTAAGTCAGCTTTGGTTAAAACCACTGGCATTCTTTTGAAGAACGGCAAAGATGTCGACGAAAGTTTGGGCGAACTCTTGCTTGATGTTCAGAAAATGAACGTGTATGGCGACGGTAAAACATTTGTCGACTTAACGCCAGCACATCGGCTTCGTTCGATTAAGGAAGAATACAAACTTCTAAAAAAAGACCCTGAATTTGATTTACGTGATTTTGTAACGCGTCATTTTTACGATGCAACCGAAGGTGTGTATCAACGTGTTTACGAAAGTAGCCCAGAGCATACACCGCTTGAACACATTGATGAATTGTGGACATTCCTCGAACGCCGCAACCGTGTAACCCGCGGTTCGCTATTGGCTTTGCCACACAAATACATTGTTCCAGGCGGCCGTTTTAACGAGCAGTTCTACTGGGACACTTACTTTATTATGCTTGGTTTAGCTTCGACAAACCGATGGCGTCCTATTGAAGGCATGATGAAAAACTACACTTACCAAATTCGCAAGTACGGCTACATTCCAACTGCTAACCGTTCGTACTTATTAAGCCGTTCGCAACCGCCATTCTTTTCACACATGGTTGAAATGCTGGCGAATAAAAAAGGCAAAAAAGTATTGCGCGATTATCTGCCGTACCTCACAGCCGAATACCGTTTTTGGATGAAAGGCAAGACAAAGTTAACTGACACCGACCATTTGGCATACCGACGGTTGGTTGAAATGCCAGATGGCTCTTTGTTGAACCGTTACTACGATAACAAAAACACGCCTCGTCCAGAATCCCTTAAAGAAGATGTTGAGACAGCCGAACTGTCTGGTCGTGTTGATAACCGACGCCTGTACCTTCACCTTCGGGCAGCTGCAGAATCTGGTTGGGATTTTAGCTCACGTTGGTTTACTGACCCAATGGATATTAAAACTATTCACACGGCCGACATTATTCCTGTCGATTTGAACTGCTTGCTGTACCATTTGGAAACAACAATTGCCGACGCATCAAAGGCTTCATTTAATTTAATCCAAGCCCGCCAATTTAAGAAAAAAGCCAAAAGCCGCAAGCAAGCCATTCAAGATTATTTATGGAATGAAGAACAAGGTTTTTACCGTGATTTCAATTTTCACCATAGCGCCCAAACCAATGTTACGAGTTTAGCTGGCGTCTTTCCCTTATTCGTAAACCTTGCGACCCAAGAACAGGCCGACAGAGTTGCCGATGTGCTAAGGAAAGACTTCCTTCAACCTGGTGGGTTAGTAACGACCTTAATTGAAAACGGTCAACAATGGGATGCGCCAAATGGCTGGGCTCCGTTACAGTGGGTCGCTATTAAAGGCCTCCGTAATTATGGACACGATGATTTGGCTGACGAAATTGCCAAGCGATGGGTAGAGCTAAACGAAAAAGTATATGCGAAGTCACAAAAATTTGTTGAGAAGTACAACGTTGAAAGTGATGACGGCCTAGGTGGTGGTGGGGAATACGTACTGCAAGACGGCTTTGGTTGGACTAATGGTGTGTACGAAGCTTTGAAGCGCAATTTTCGGAACTAAATAACCAATTCTTAAAAGATTTTTTGATCTTTCAATTCATCTGGTAAAAAGCCCTTTTGATGTTTGAAATCAGCTTTCCATTCGTAGCCTTTTCCGTAATCTAAATCTTTCATAAGTTTGGTCGGGGCGTTGCGAAGGTGAATTGGCACCGGTGCATCTTGATACTGTTTTGCCAGTGCCTGAGCATTGTGCATCGCATCGGTTGTGGCCCGAGATTTTTCAGATTTAGCCAGCGCAGTAGCTACGTGGAATAAAATGTAATTCGATTCTGGCATACCAACCCGTTCGACAGCTTGAAAAGCATTCAAGGCTAAGCCGAGCGCACCATTGCCAGCTAAACCGATATCCTCAGAGGCAAAAATAACCATGCGCCGAGCGATAAACTTTGGATCTTCACCGGCATCAATCATCCGGGCTAAATAATACAGCGTCGCATCGACATTACTGCCGCGCATACTTTTAATAAACGCCGAAATAACGTTATAGTGCATGTCGCCTTTTTTGTCGTAGCCAGGTAGTCGCTTTTGAGCGGCAGATTTAACAACTTCAATATCAACTTTTTTTGCCATAGTTAAAGCCAGCTCGAGGTTGCCCAGTGCAACGCGGGCGTCGCCGCCAGAAAGTTCTGCCATATAATCGATGGCTTCTTTGGAAATGCGCTTGCCAGCTTTTTCTTCTTCAACCGCGTGGTTGAGAATGGCGATAATATCTTCTTTGTTGAGCGGTTCAAGTACCAATACTCGGCTACGACTTAAAAGGGGAGTGATAACTTCGAAACTTGGGTTCTCGGTAGTAGCGCCAATAAGGGTAATAAGCCCCGATTCAACATGTGGTAAAAACGCATCTTGCTGGGCTTTATTAAAACGGTGGATCTCATCAACGAATAGAATAGTGCGAAGTTGCAGATTCCAATTTTGGCGAGCGTGTTCAACAATGCGCTCGACATCTTTTTTACCGCTAGTGACTGCCGAAATTTCAATAAACTCCGCCTGCACTTCTTGGGCGATAATACGAGCTAGTGTTGTTTTGCCGCTACCGGGAGGACCCCACAAGATAAGACTCACCGGCTCGCGGTTTTTAACGATTTGCCGAATAATTTCCTTGTTGCCAAGTAGGTGTGTTTGACCAATCACTTCATCAAGTGTTTTTGGGCGCATACGTTCAGCTAATGGAATACCTCGGGACATAATACCTATTATACCTCCTACGTAGCCGATACTTAGCTTTAGACCTGATATACTGAAAGGCATACTGTAAGGAGGTATTTCGTGGACATATTTGGCTGGACTGTTGTCATTGTTATTGCAATTTTTATTTTGAGTGGACTAAAGGTTATTAACCAATACCAACGCGGTGTCGTGTTGACCCTTGGTAAATACACCGGAACGCGCCAACCTGGCCTTCGGATTGTTATCCCAATTATTCAGCAAATGATCCGGGTTGATATCCGTTCAACACCACTGGATATTCCTAAGCAAGAAGTCATTACTCGCGATAATGTCACGGCTAACATTGATGCCGTTGTCTACTTCCGCGTTGTTGATGCACCAAAAGCTGTGCTTGAAACCACAAACTACACCTACGCCGCAAGCCAATTTGCCCAAGCTGCACTTCGCGACGTAACGGGTAACTTCGAACTCGACGAACTTCTATCGAAGCGTGAAGAAATTAGCTTAAAGATTAAAGAAATCGTTGACGTCCAAGCCTCACAATGGGGAATTGATATTGAGAACGTGAAAATGCAAAATATCGAACTGCCATCAGACATGAAACGAGCCATGGCTAAACAAGCCGAAGCCGAGCGTGAACGACGCAGTAACGTCATTAACTCACAAGGTGAGAAAGAGGCCGCTAAAGCACTTGCCGAAGCCGCAGCCATCATCTCAGGCACTCCAGGAGCCCTAAACCTCCGTACCCTTAACACGATTGAACGCATTAGCACCGAACCAAGCCAAAAGACAACAATGCTATTCCCAATCGAGTTTATCGACGCCATGCGCGACATCGGCACCGGCTTAAACCGAAAGTAACTTGTCAGAACGCTCTACCTCTAGTAAAATAGATAAAGTCCAGATTAGTTTCGAGACAATTGTGTGGCTCTTTAGCTCAGTGGTAGAGCGCTGCCCTGAAGAGGCAGGCGTCCCCAGTTCAAATCTGGGAGGAGCCACCAAAGAAATCCCCTCATCGAAAGATGGGGGTCTTTCTTTTCCAAACCCCAAACGTATTTGCATTTTACCCTCGGTCACGCTATACTAATTCAGTGCACGCGGGTGTAGCTCAGCTGTTAGAGCGCATCCTTGCCAAGGATGAGGTCCAGGGTTAGAGTCCCTGTACCCGCACCAATAAAATTGCACCAGTGAATGCTGGTGCTATTTTATTGGTTTGAATAAAGTGAAGTCTAACCCTGGACCGAATCAGAAGAAAATAGTCCAGGGCAGCCCAGCGAGCTAAAGGCGAGCTGGGGTTAGAGTCCCTGTACCCGCACTATAAGAAACTTTTCGGCAAGTGGAAGGTCTTTTTTTGTTGGTCGCCAATCTGTAAAGTTCACTAATCTCAGGGGTGTAAACTTTATTATTCTCGTTTAAGTAAAATCCAACCGGAAATACGATCAGTTTACACGTTTCGCGATTTTCAGATCATACGACATCGGGATCAATGAAATTTGATTCATTCTCTCAATAAAGTCATAGGCAAATTCCATAAACTTTTGTTTGTCATTCTCGACGACAATACTTTTCGTCAAAAGCTGATCAGCTGTCTATTAGCCTGAAATAAAGGTAGAATTAAAAGCATGAATACACAAGAAATTGCTGCTTTAGGATTAATTCTCAATATGGCTGGTACCGTCCTGCTGTTCTTCTTTGGCTTTCCTCAGCCAGATCATAATGAAAGTGTTGGCTTAGAGCTAGAGGACAATACTACGTTTCCTGATGGCACTAGCGTAAGGTCAATTAAGGCAGAGGTGAGGAGAGGGAAGATTATATATAAAACCATGTCTCTAGTTGGAATGGGCTTGATCTTTATTGGTTTTGGAGTTCAACTGATTTCAGTTATTAACGCTGAGTAATATCAACGAAGATATTTTTCAAATCGTCCTTCAAATAATTTCATTCGACGATTATTAGTATTACCAATAAGATCAGTTAGTTGTTGTAAACAACCAGTGTAGTAAGCATAAGATGTGCTCATTGTTTTTACAATTTCTAAGGTTGTGCCACTAATATCCCACCGATATCGTCCCTCCTCTTCCTGGACTGCCGAGAGCACAGTACGTGCGTCTTGGTGTACATAACTGGACAAGTGCCTGTATATGAGGTCGTAGTTTTTTGTAACCGTGCTATCGGGTTCTGAGGGCGGTTTGTAGTGGTCAATTATCTGACATTTTTCCCTTAAAGACAAAGGCTTTTTGTAGTAGTTTCTCGTAGATCGACTAGGATGCATAACACCATCAATATCAGGCAAGGGGTGTTCTTGTCTTAGCCTATCCGTAATCTGCGTAGCTTCATCTTTTACACGCTCAAAATTCGCATTATCGATCTGGCCATCTTCTAAGAGCCAATTAGCAACTTTGACACGGTCGTACTCAGAGGCTGCGTAGAGATAGCTCGACCAGAGATCATCTTCCATACAAACCATTAAGAACATGTTAATCCAGGTTTCTTGTAACGCACGTAGCTGTAAGCGTGCGGTTGCGGGCTGAGATTTTGACTTGCAAACCAACGCTATAACGCCATCAAAATTGGCTTGTGCATGTGTGAAGTAAGCCATTAGAAGAACTTGCTTATCTGTCATTTTATCTGGGGCAAAGTTGCTATTCTCAAGATAGTCAAACCCATACTTCGATATGTCTTTCATGAGTCGAATGGCATTTGCGGTTCTTCTATCCATAAGTGTTTCTGTTAGAATTAGATCTCTTCTGCTTCTTCGTCGGGATTTTTATTCTTGTTATCATACTTATTTCTGAGTAGACGCAGAACATAGTTACGTTTATTCTCAAAGGTGGGTTCTTCTCGATGGAATGATGAGCCACTAGAGAGATTGACTTCTTTTATTTCCTGTTCTTTAAGAGCTAATAACCTATCAATCCCAAAGTAGTTGTTTAGTGTATCGTTATCAAGCTGGCCGATGGATTTTCTAGTTCCTTCGGATCCAAACGATGTCGCTTCGCTTACTAAATTAGCCAGAATCCTAACTGGATCCCACTGACGTGTATCTACACCTGCCCATAGCCATTTAGTAAGCTCTTGTTCTCCGATCATTACTTTATACGGATAAAGTAATTTGTAGTCATTGTCAGAAAACTTCTCAAGTTTTTTCTTACTCAAATTTGCCATCCTCTTTTTTAAAGCGTTAACCATCACTTGATGCAACTCTTCCTCGAGGGGCTCTTCTTTCTCCTCATCGCTTCTAATGAAGGTATGGATCAACATGATTAACCCAGATAGGCTTTTCGCAACTGTCTCAAACACAGTTTTTCTTTCAGATGAGTCGATCTTTGGTAAAGCCCTTTTAACCATATCTTGAATTGCCCATTCGGGGGGTACGGAAAAGAATCCGCTCTCACTTTTGAGTGATAAGAATTTGCTACTCAGCACCGAGAGTAAAGGCTTTGGCGGTATACCGGAGATTTCCTGGATATTCCTAAGTTTTCTGAGTGCAAGAACGGCATCCTTGTCAATAAGCTTACTTAGGTCTTTTATAGCTTTTGCATCATCTTTGCCGAGGCCTTCCACAAGTTCGACAATCTTTCCATCAGATATGTCATCTTCGGGTACTCCAAATACAAAATACCTATCAAAATAATCAATGTTTCCAACACGTTTTTGAAGTTGATTATCTTTATGATCAGAAGTGTATGATGAATTGTGCCTAGCGGACTTAATATATGTAAACAAGTGTGAAAGTAGATTGAATAATTTGTCCTCGTTCTTTACACCAGTCGCCTTAATAAGATCAATCCAACGTTTGTGTCTATCTTGAAGATTTTTTTCACGAAAATCAGACATCGTGTCCGATCCAGTCAACTCACTTTTCCGATCAATGATTAACTGATAAATACTTGGTTCAAAAGTCCTTAAGAAAGTCAGTATAGTAAAGTCGGCAAAATTGACCTCGCCGTTTACTAAAGGATAGAGTGCGTCGATTTGAGCGAAGAATCGCTTAATTGATCTAGGGTGTGATAAGTAGTCCGACATACACTCAGCATATGCATTGCTTGTTCGCCTTATGTCATCCTCGTCCATCGTGATGTTATTGCGAGCCAACACTTCATCATGTGCTGAGTTTACGAGCCTAAGTTGCTGTGCAGAATTTATTTTAGGAAGATCGAGCTTTACTTGAACCATTTTTTCCAAGTAGCTACGTGCACGAGAAGTATCGTTTTTTGATAGATCTGTCTGAGCAATAACGTCTAGTAACGTTTTCTCATCGTAGCTTAGTAGGTAATGCAGGTTCGGCAGCCTGCCGACGAGACGTACGATCTTAAAGATCATTAAGAGCTCTTCAGGGTAAAGCCGATCTAAGTCGTCAAGAACAACTAGTATTGGTTTCTTTAGTTTCCCTAGCTCTTTAACAAGGTCATCTCGCTTTTTCGTAAGAGACTGATCACCCTGAATGGCCTCTCCTACTTTTTCAATAATCTTCGAGCCATCGATGCCGATAAGGCCACCGAGCTTACCGATTGGACTGACTGCTTTAGCGTAACCTCCAAGCTTTTTCCTTAGTTCGTTGTGCTCATCTTTGTTTGTTGGTATGGCCTCTATTACTTCATCAAAGAAAGACCGCATCAATGATTCAACATCCGAAAGTAGCCATGGGTTAAACTCCGCAACTGACCATTTATCTTTTTTGAGGTTATCTGCAACCAAGCTAAGTAAAGAGGATTTGCCGCTACCCCATGGCCCTACGAGTGCTACGACAGATGATGCGCTTTCTCCTGCAACGTTTTTACAGACTTCCGCTACCTGTTTTGCGAAAAGATCACGATCCAACCTATCCTCTTTTTTATTGGATATTGGGTCATCAGCAAAAAGCTTTTCAGTCATACATCTATTCTACAACCAATAAGCGATAATAATAGGTATATAAGATTATGAAAAAAGAACAACTTCATTGGCAAGAGACAAAAAAACGGTATAACGATAGACTACATACTAGATATTGCCGTATATCCAGGACGCTCGGATGTAATACTTCTGCCCATTCAGTTTTACTACTCACCCTACTTTCTTCAACAAAAGGTATATACTATACAGACGTTACAACGAAACAAGCGTTTCAATAACGATAAATTCAAAAGGAGCTACACATGGTCACAGGATACTGCGTTAAATGCAAAGAAAAAGGCGTTGATTTGTCAGCACCAGCAATTCACCAAACTGCAAAAGGTGGTTTTATGGCTAAGGGCAAACACGAAAAATGTGGAACAACTGTTTGTGCGATGATGTCTAAAGACAATGCTGCTAAAGCAATCGAAGACGGCGCAACAAAAGCTTACTAGTTTTTGGTGTACTACAATCTAATCCAAATAAATTACCCTAGTGCAAACTGGGGTAATTTATTTGGATTCGTCTGCAACTTTCACTCTGTACCCGCTCGATTTGTTATAGTTAAGAAATGGAAAATTACATTATTCTCGGTCTCGCAGTACTTGCGGTCCTATTGATATCAGCTCTGAGTTCAAGCAAGGCCAGTAAAAGAAAAGTCTTCAAAAATAACATATATAAATACATTGCAAAGAACTCGTTGATGTCAAAGACCGAAAGCGACTTCTTTGTAACACTAGAGCGGGCGGTGAGTGCTCGGTACTATGTTTTCCCTCAGGTGCACCTCTCTGCCATTCTTGACCATCACGTTAAAGGGCAGGAGTGGAAATACGCCTTTAGTCATATAAACGGCAAGTCTGTCGATTATGTACTGTGTGATAAAACAACACTTCGGCCAACCTACGCGATTGAACTCGATGATTACACGCACGACAAAGCAGACCGCCGTGAACGTGACGCGGAAGTTGAGCGTATCTTTGAAGCAGCTAATCTTCCGTTGGTGCGATTTAGAAATAAAGATATGTCCGAAGGCGATATCGTACAGGCGTTAGCGAATGCAAAGAACTTAGTGAAGTAGGGAGGTGACCGTCCAAGGTAGTCAATGCTCTTAAGTGGTAAAATAAGAGTACACCAACCCTAACGAAAGGAGCCACGAAAATGCCAAAATACATCGACGGCTACATCCTCGTAGTCCCCAAAGGTAAAGAACTCGAATACCAAAAAATGGCAGAAGAGGGTCGTGATCTCTGGATGAAACACGGCGCGCTTCAATACTTCGAATCTAAAGGGAGTGACTTAAAGCCACAAGAAGCAAATGGCGAAAAATCACTAACTTTTGCCGAAATGGCAAATGCAAGTGCCGATGAAAACGTCTGGTTTTCTTTTGTCGTTTTCGACTCTAAGCAGCACCGTGACGAAGTAAACAAAAAAGTCATGGATGAAATGAATGAACTGTATGCAGGACAAACTGATTTTTCAGCGCCATTCGATATGACGAGGATGGCATACGGAGGGTTTGAGGTAGCGGTTGAAGGATAAGCATCCTATCCCTTCTTGACCACACGCCCCTCATGCTTCCGTACATCGACTAAAAGCCTAGCGTCCTGCTAGGCTTTTAACACATTGGTGTTGAAGTTTCCCACCAGCCAGCTGGAACATTCATACCCATCTTACAGGTAGGTTTTGTTTCGTACTGAATACGAAGTGCGTAACTTTTGCCATCAGAGCCCCATACGTATTGATAGCGAAGTTCGGGAGCTTTAGGGTCATCCGGTATGCTGCCGATATACTTTGGAATGAGGTAGCTATTGAGTGTATCTACGTAGCAACCAAGTGCCGGTTGCGCACAGGCTGGCGGGTATTCGCCCTTATCCTTGTAGTATGACTTTAGCGCACTTTTAATTAACGCCGTGTCGGTCGTACGGGCGTCGTCCCTAGTACGAACCGTGATGCCGTTGTACGAAACAATCGAGATGGTCGCCAGGATAGCGATAACGACAACGACAATAAGTAGCTCAACAATCGTAAAGCCTTTGGTCGCACGAAAACCAGACTTGCGTAAAGCCTGGGGAGATTCATGGTTGTGTGGAAATTGTTGTTTCAAACTAAGCATAACTATAATGCATCTGTGTCGTAAGAACAATCAGGGGCGGTTTGAAAGCCTTTCTTGTAAAAAACTGATATAATTCTATCTATTATGAGTCTTGAAATAACTAAAGCACAAAAGCAAGCACTTGGAAGTGCACTTGAACAAGCAGGCTATGTCCCGGCTGAATTTGTGTACAGCGAATTAAAACTTCAAGATAACGTGACCGACGCAGCCAGATTAACAAACCGGGAGACATCCGAAAAGTTTACATTTTACCCATACAACAGGGAATATAAAGTTCGATATGATATTCCCGGCACAAGTCGTGTCTTCGAGTCTACGCAGCTTGATTGGGACGACGTACTAAGAAGGTTAACCACATGGGCTATTAGGGTAAGTAAAGAAAACGAAGCCGTTGACCCTTGGGCTCAAGAAGCTGAAGACATGGCGAACGACGATAGCCACTTCACAGTCGCTGAACTTCCTAAAGTAGACCACGCAATTGATGAGTCGATTGAAGAGTTGAAATCGTTAGCCCTCGAAAACGGCAAAAAACTTGCTGAAATTGAAGGTGAGTTGCAAACGGTTAAGACAATTTTGAAAAAGACCGCCCGCCAAACCACGAAAAAAGAATGGATTTCCCTCTTTAAAGGCATTATTATCGAAAAGATAATTGACTGGGGAATGAAGGCCGAGCTGTTCCAAATTATTCTACACACATTGATTACGTCGGTTCAGGACGTTGCTCAACTTGCGGAACGTGCATCACAATATTTACTTTAGGTATACAATAAACATCAGCACCCTAATTACTCAAGGAGAAACCTCGAATGCCAACAAAAAATAAACCGTATCCAGCAGCTTTAGAAATCGACTATCCGGTTGCACTTAACAGGGTTACAACGCTGTTTCGACTTATTCTGGCCATTCCAATTGTCATTATCGTGGCATTTCTTGCTGCTACTGGCAGTAGCGAATATGTAGACGAAGCTGGCCAGGTCGTTAGCCAAAATAGTGGCGGTATTGTTGCCGGCCTGTTTGCTGCGACAGCCTTGATGATTATTTTCCGTCAGCGATACCCACGCTGGTGGTTCGATTTCAACCTCGAACTTAACCGTTTCACAACTAGGGTAGGGGCCTACCTTATTTTGCTCACCGATACCTATCCTTCGACAGTTGAAGCCCAGTCGGTCCACCTGACCCTAGGGTATCCAAACGTAAAACGAGACCTTAACCGATGGCTTCCGTTAGTGAAATGGTTCCTCGCTATTCCGCATTACGTTGCACTAATCTTCCTATCGATCGCTGCAGTCTTTGCTACTATCTTTGCATGGTTCGCAATCTTATTTACTGGACGTTATCCAAAAGACTTGTTTGACTTCGTGGTTGGCGTGAGCCGTTGGAACCTTCGTGTCGCAGCCTACGCTTTCTTGCTTACCACTGACGAATACCCACCGTTCAGCCTGAACTAGAGCATACGAGAGCTATCTCGCTGACCCGTCCAATGGGGCGGGTGTATAATGAGTGCACGATAACTGGAGGGTATATATGATTACACTACTGAAAAGTGGCCACTATAAACTCATTGAAACTAAGGCTAATACTAAAGTTTTATACCTGGACTACGACACCTACGCTTGGGTTGAACCAGCTAAAACCGGAGAGATACTCGTTTACTCACACAAAGTGCATAAAACGGATTGCGTGCTGAGTATGGGGACGTATAACCTATACGACATCGACGACGAGCCGGAACTTTCCGATCAAATGCACCTCGAATTAGAAGTGGGTGAGGGATTTTGGCAGGGCTATCTGTTACTATCTGGGCTGCCTCATGAAAATCACAAACGCGCAAGGATTATCCCGACCCATGAAACCGTCGCCCAAGTAACAGCGGCGGGGAGGTCGTAATTATGATGAGTGCTGTTGCGGAACGCATCTATGCGAAAGTGAACACCCTCGTGAAGGCGAAAGAAGATTTGCGTCATGAAATTAACAAGCTAAAAGATACAATTGAGACTGAGAAAAAGGGGATGCGCCGCACCGAGGCAGATATTGTCAGCGAGGCGGCATCACCTTATACGGGCGGTGCTGTAGATTTGCGCCTGGCTAGCGAACTACGCGAATTAAATAGAGAAAGACACGATCTAAAAGCTGACGAAAAAAGGCTGATCGAGCTGACGGCGAAATACAACGAACTTATCAAAACAATCGAGGATCACCGTTTTTGGATGCGCCGAGCGGATACGCTAGACCCAGTTCGACAGCAAGAGGCAGAGAAGAAGATCTTTGGGTAAAAGTAAGCGCGATTTAATCGATTGTGTAGACGCAGTAAATTCCGCCAGGTTCGGTGTTTATTCCTACGACCGCAAGGCCGACATCTGGGCAGTTACTGATGCCAACGAAGGAGGCATAGATATCTTTATTCCCAGCATGGTACAGGGCGCCGCGCCGGGGAGTGTTCGCTCCGCCGTTGGAGATATCCGTAGTGTCTGGTTCTGGTGTGCCGCTCATGTATGGCTGCAACTGGCTTAAAAACGTACTATTAACTACCCAGGTAGTACTATTCCAACATTGGCTATTATTACCAACATATGTCGCAGTTGACCCGAGGCAAGAATGATTTGTTGGCCAGGTGCCGAGCTCGGAATTATACATTTTAATTGCTTTTGACCAAGCGGTTATAGCGCTGATGGTCTGGGCTGTCTTAGCCCGCGTTTGAATACCGTTAAACGAAACGATTGTAATTGTTGCGAGAATCGCAATGACGACTACAACGATTAAAAGTTCAACAATAGTAAACCCGGATTGCTTTTTATGTTTTGCCCACATCTGTTATGAGTATAAAGCATGAGCGGTATGGAGTCAAAAACGATCGTTAAGCTTCTTGCGTTGCCCGTCCTGGTACGATTTTGCACCCCGTACTAATTCGTCTGCAAACGCAGCAACATCTGGACCCGTAACTTCAAGTACGTGCTTGCCGTTGGCTGCGGCTTCTTCAAGTATGTCGACGAGCACTTTTAAGGGCTCCATCGTTACAATTCCTGATGTCTGGAATAGATAGTTTCTAATTTCTTTATACGCTGTTGAATATTCTCCTGGCAATGATTTTGCACGGGCTTCATTGTCTTTATATTCGCGTTTTTCCTCAAGACTACCGATAATAGTGTCAATAATTTTTCCCATGTTATGCACTCCTTAATTCATTAGTTTTTGATGATACGAAGTCCCACTTTGCCCAAAAGTTTTCTAACTCATCCACACCAAGGTCGGTGAGTGTATAGAACTTTCGCGGTGGTCCGACTTCTGAAGGTTTCTTTTCGATGCTTACGAGGTTATTCTTCTCAAGCCTCACAAGTATCGTGTAAACTGTGCCTTCAACAACGTCCTCAAAGCCTAGCTTGCGAAGCTGTTGAGTGATTTCGTAACCGTAGGTACTTCCTCGTTTAATAATTTCGAGGATACTGCCTTCAAGTACTCCTTTGAGCATTTCTGTAATGTTATTCAATGTTTAGTTCTCCTATGTAGTACCACTTACTACTACTATATAGTATCACTGATTAGCTAGTGAATTAAGCTTCGTACTTGCTGGATTAGTGGCGACGGGTGTTTGCGCTGTAGTACTACGCCTTCGTAAATAGTAATTACGCCTAGCTCGATTGGGCTGGTGCTTTTGCGTCGTCGGACGGATGTTGTTTGCCGTCCTTTGCTAGTTTGGCTGCAAGTGCATCCACCTCAGCTGGTAGTGTTTCTGCAAACATCTGTATGTTTGAGAGTGTGAGGCTGATTTGTCCCAATTCAGGGCCGGGTGTTAGTTCTTCGCCGTCGTCCCAAACGAGTACTGGCGTAACAATGATCGACTGGATGCGTAATCGCGGAATCATGCTGTAAACCCAAACCCATTGGTTGAAGCCGACATAAGGGCTTCAAGTGCGTTAATTTTTGCTGCAACCGCTGTGCGGAAGGCTGCGCTTTCTGCCTGGTCGTATGCGGCCGGGGCAGCCGTAGGTGTGTATACGCCAATGCGAGCCTTCTGAGCTTGTGGCGTGGTGCCAAGGAATGCAATCTTTTGGTGTTGAATTTTTACAACGTCATAAGTTGGGGTAGCATTGATAAGGCCAGCAGCTCCGGTGCGAATATTAAGGTATGAACCACCAGACTCAATGCCAAAACGCCAGAGCGCGCCGCCGCCGTTTGGTGAATAGAGGTCTAGACCTTTCTTCACTTGTCGAGAAGTGTATGCAGCGGGGTCGCCAATAGGGTATGCGCCATTTTCGGTCACCTCCATGTAATTGTCGATACTCCCAGACTCAGCTCGTACGCGAACTGGACGCTTCCACTCGATACGGCCATCAGATGCAAAAATAGAGCCGGCTTCTCCGGTTGGAACTCCAACATACAAGAGCTTTTGTGCGACAGTTGGGACGCCAAACGCCAAAAGTTGTGCAGCATCTGCAGCGCCGTTTACGTTTTGTTCGACTCGAAGTGACGGAGCGATCGTTGACAGCCCCTCGATCTTTAGACCGTAAGCTGCAGCGTCACTAATGGTGGCTTGTTGTCGAATTGCAAGCCCTACGCCAGCGGCTTTGTTTGCGATTAATATTCCGCCACCACTGCCGTTATCTAGCCCAAGTGCGATGAGACTGGCTGGAAATGCAAAGCCACTTCCGGCGAGAAGGTGAAAAAGATATCCCGTCGAAGATGCATGGGTATATTCCCATACTCCGGCACGAGTGTCGCCTGCTGGTTTAGCTACAGGCGCACTTGATGGGTCAGTACCGATGCGCCAGTTTGCATCCGAGTAGGAAGAACCGGATGTGAAAGTTGATAGTGCCGTAACGGTGTTTCCGTTCGGTGCAATAATTTGTTGCCCGGCAGTGTATGCAGTGTTCGCCTGCCACTTAGGAGCGAATACGGCCGACAGTCCAGCTGCTGTGAGCCTGGTTGGGATTTGAGATTCGGGAAGTTGTGCGTTTGTGTCGAGTGAGGCAATACCGTTGGCGGAACCTAATCCATTTAGTTTCGCTGCAGTTATTGTGTTGTCCAAAAGTGCAGCGTTAGTGACGGATTGAGATTTTATTTGAGCTGCGCCAACAGAATCTGTTTTAAGCGTCCCATCATTAGTGTGGGACTGAACAAGGAACTCATTAAGAACTTCGCCCCAGTTGCCATTATCGCCGCCGACTTCAGGGAGCCGAGCCATTAGGCGTTATTCTTTACATAGAGGCTTGTGTTAGTGAAAATGAGCGATGGTCGCTCTTGGGTGCAAGTGGGCAGTGCAGTAGGGGTTGTTCTTAACATAGTTAACTATAACTATGGAGCATAAGCCTAATACTGGCAAGCTTTCTTGTGTCAAATGTGATAAATATCGCAGAAGCAGCCGCTAATTATTTCTATACTGAGAGTAACCATAAATGGAGGTGAGAATGAAGGTAAAAATACTTGGTGTTGCGATGCTATCCATGGTGCTGGCGGTATTTGGGTTCGTAGCGATCACAGGCGCTCAGTCATTTCAGACAGGACAATCATCAACCATAAAAAGTAACGAAGTTATTGACGGGTCGGCCTATATCGCTAGTTCGACGATTGACGTTGCCGGGACGGTAGATGGCGACCTTTACTGTACGGGTCAGAACGTTTCAATTAGCGGCACTATAAATGGGGACATCCTATGTGCAGCTCAAACAATTAACTTTACGGGCACGGCGTCCGGCAACATTCGGCTAGCTGGCCAGGTTGTCACTGTCAGCGGTGCCGTTGGCGACAGCGCTACTGTTGCTAGCCAAACGGTAACGGTTGAAAACCAGGGCAGCATTGGCCGAGACGCGACCTTTATGAGCCAGAGTGTGACAATAAGGGGACAGGTGTTGCGAGACGTTGTTGTCGGCTCGGAGTCGATGACACTAGACGCTACGGTAGGAAGAAACGTAACGGCAACGGTGAACAACCTCAAGCTTGAATCCAAGACAAACGTTGGCGGAAGTTTTAGCTATACTAGCCCGCAAACATTCTCGAAAGCCTCGGGTGCAAGCATTGCTGGACCGGTAAATTATACCGAGCTAAAGCAGGAGCAATACGTAAACAATAAGGTCTATAACCCATTTATAATGATACTTTGGGGGCTGATGCTTATTGTTAGCGCAATTATCTTTGCCTTGTTGTTCCCTGGCATCTTACATAGAGTCACGCGTGAAGGTGTCGTCTCGCCAACAAAGGCTCTGCTTGCGGTGCTTATCGGGTTCGTTGGTGCGGTAGTGATGCCAATTATTATATTCTTATTCTTCGTAACTATTCTGGGTATTCCTTTCGCGATCGTGCTGCTACTTGGATGGTGTTTGATTGTCGCAGCTAGTGGCGCGTTCGCTGCTTACTTTGTAGGGCGCCTAGTCTGGAGAAAGCAAGAAAATATCGTACTCGCAACTCTTATCGGCGCTTTAATAATTGCCGTCTTGTTAATGATTCCGATAGTGAATATATTTATAACAATCTTGTGTGTATCGTACGGTAGCGGGGCCTTGCTAATGTATCTAACCAACCGTTTGAAATCCCCAAAGTACAATGAACCTATTGTGCGGCAACCTGACCGTAAAACCGTATAGCGATGCTATACTAAACACATTATGGCAATAAACAAAAACCTTGAAACTAAAAAAATCCGTACCCGTTCCGATCGCATCTCAAGTTCTGTAACGAAAGTTGCTGGCTCGATGCCATTCCTTGTTATTAACGTTGGCTTTTTCGTATTCTGGATACTATTAAATATAGGCACGTTTGGCCACGACTTAATCGTTGATAAATACCCCTTTAGTTTTTTGACGACGACGGTTTCGATTGAAGCGATTCTTCTATCTACGTTTGTAATAATGAGCCAAAGGCGTGAGGCAAAACTTTCTGAGGCGCGTACTGAACTTGATTATCACTCGGACCTCAAGTCGGAAGTAGATATTAACACTATCGTGAATATTCTTGAGCGTTTGGCTGCGAAACAGGGCGTAGACGTTACCGACTTACTGTCGCAGATGAAGAGCGCAGAGGGCAAAGCACTGGGCGATGCGATTCGTGACGAAGCAAGTAATCAATAGTCGTATAATAGGAACATGCCTCGCAAACCAAAACCTCAGCATTACGCAGCTGATTTTGACCTAGATGTCCTTTCTGGCGATAACGATATGTTTCGCTGGTTCTTGCTGTCGTATTTATTTGGCAAGCCGATACAATCGACAGTTGCGATAAATACGTGGAAACTATTTGTTAAAAAGAAAATCGATACGCCTTGGGCAATTTTAGATTTAGGCGAGCGTAGGCTGACTGGCGTGTTGCATGAAGGCGGTTACACACGCTACGAACATGTAACGGCCAAGGGGCTTCGGGTGTGCATGCAACAGCTCATCGATTTCTACGACGGTTCGCTGTATTTAATGTTAGAAAGCAGCGAGAACGAGAATGAATTCTCAAAACGCCTGCAAAAGTTGTATGGCGTTGGGCCCAAAACCGCCGAAATTATTATGCGCGAAACCGAAGAAGTATTTGCTCGACGGGTTGAGTAGGGAAGAACTGCATTTTTTTGCTATTATAAATTCATGACTGAAACAACCGAACCCAAAGAAACGCAAATAGAAACGCAAAACACATCGTACAAGAAAGAACTTATTATCGGTTCGGTTGTTGCACTAAGTGCGCTTGCGATCGTCGCCGCAATCGTACTATTTGTATATAACAGCACTCCGAAAGTTGTGTACGAACCGGCCGCTGCCTGCGATTCACTTTCTGTCACTGAAGCGAAAGAGCTTCTGGGAGATGGTGCATTTAATACTAATACGAATGAACCGGTTCTGTCGAAGAATACTGCCACCAGTAAGTGTGGCTACGCAGATGGTAATGCTGACACGGAAAAGATACAAGTCGCTGCAGTTATTGTCCGTTCGGGGGTTAACGACGAAGGTGTCCAGCAGAACAAAGACGAGTTTGCCAACGGCACTCCAACTCAAGCTATCGAGATTCTCAAAGACGTAGGGGACAGTGCTTACTTTAACCAAGCAAACGGGCAGCTTAATGTTCTAAAGGGCCGTGACTGGTTTGTATTAAGTTACGGGCTCGGTTCTGCACCCGAAGCTAATACTGCCGAAAGCGTGCTGAAGCTTGCACAAAAAGTACTGAACTAAGCTTCAATCCTATTTATGAAGCATACTCGCTAAAGGTAAGCTCGGTCGTTTGTTCTTTGCCGTCGCGGATAAATGTAACCGTCACCTTATCGCCAGGTTGGTATTGCCCGATAACACTAGATAGCCCGCCTTGCTTTCCAATGGCATCGTTATTAATTTTTGTGATGACGTCCTTGTTTTTCAGGCCTGCTTTATCGGCTGGGCTACCACTTGAGATCGCTGAACCCTCATTTTTGAAAACGTAGGCGCCTTCTTTGACGGATAGATTGTATTCCTTGGCGACATCAGCCGTAATATTAAGGTAGCTTACGCCCATGAACGAGCGGCTTACTTTGCCATTCTTAAGCACACCAGCCAACACACCCTTTGTTGAATTAATAGGGATAGAGAAGCCAATTCCGTTAGCGTCTTCGGCAATAGCTGTATTAATGCCGATTACTTGGCCAGACATATTGAGCAGTGGGCCTCCGGAATTTCCCGGGTTGATTGAGGCGTCGGTTTGGATAAGGTCGGTCAGCGACTCTGTTTGACCATTACCGGCGTTTGCAGTTACCGGGCGGCCAACGCCGGAGACGATGCCGCTTGTTACGGTATTGCTGTACTGGCCGAGGGCGTTACCGATAGCAACGACCTGCTGCCCAATACGGAGGGTAGAGCTGTTCCCGAGGGTTACTGGCTGAAAGGTAGCGGATGATTCGATTTTCAAAAACGCCACGTCGTTAAGTGGGTCGCGGCCAATGACGGTTACATTGTCGTATTGTTCGCCTGTGCTATCAACAACAACCACATCATTAGCGTCTTCAATAACGTGGTTATTGGTCATGACGTAGCCGTCAGAGCTGACGATTATGCCTGTACCGGCACCAACTTGTGAGCTGCTAGTGCCAAAATTAGAAGCCGCTTGGCTTTTAGTGGTAATAGATACGACACTAGGCCCGACCTTTTCGGCAATGGCGGCAATAGTATTTTCTTGGTTAGTTGCTGTCACGTTTCCGTCTGTGGTGGAGTTCAGCGAACTGAGTGGATCGTTTGTGCCTTGCTGCTGGATGTACATACCTGTAGCAACCCCAAGCGCGGTTAATAGCGAAACTCCTATAATGGCGACGAGTGTAATGATGGCAGATTTTCTTTTCATGGATACCTTTCAGGATAGTAACTTTACTTGGTAGTATAGTACTCAATTATTAAGTTTTGCTGTAGAACTGAGATAAAACTTTGTAAGACCTTGTTTTGAAAGCAAGTAGGGCTGCGATAAGCATAATGAACCCACCCGCAAAGAATAGAAGGGCAATACCACGCGCATCACCAGAGCCTAGTAGCCACTCTAATTGCGATTGGCCTTCTGGACTGTTCATGTAAGGAATAATCCAGAACTGAGCAATCGGGCCAATAAGGATAGCTGTAATAGGGGCTGCAGCAGCTTCGAAGCTCTGTGCAAATCCAAATACGCGACCTTGTCGCTTTAACGGCACGACCCGCTGAATAATTGTCTGTTCGGTGGCTTCGATGATTGGAATAAGACACATATATAGGAATATACCCACAGCGTATAAAATCCAAAACTCACGGATTGCAAAGGTCATGCCGATGATAGCCATAATGATATTGGCAACAAGAAGTGTTTGCAGCGGTTTTTTACCAAGCCCTCTTTTTGCAATCAAGATACCACCGATAATAAAGCCCGTACTTGTGATTCCTAAAACGATACCCCAAATTTGAACAGAGAATAGCGTAAGGCCATACGGATCCATGAGTGCCATGAATATTCCGCCAATAAAGTTATTGAATGTAGAAAAAATGATGAGGCCAAATAAACCAGGCACCACTTTTATAGCGGCGATGCTTCCCTTGATATCAATCTTTTTATTTGATAATTCTGGGTCATGTGCAATTTCTGCTTCAGGAATTTTGACAAAGAACACGAGGTGAATGGTCGCAAGTAATGTTGCGACAAGTGCGATGGCGAGCGTCCACCCCATCCCTAGAAAGCCAATTGATAGACCGCTGAATACTGACGTTACTAAGAAGCCGAGCCCTTGAACGGTCCCGACAAGCCCGTTTGCATTGGCGTATTTTTCTTTTGGAACCAGTAATGTAACAGTAGTCGAGAGCGCGATGTTACGCATATTTTCGACAACTGAACCAATAAGCACGACAGAGGCGAATATCCATAAGAACGGTCCAGTCCAATCAAGTAATGTCCCTGCTGGAGTAAGAACAAACACTAAGCCGGCAATGAGATAGGTGACTAACGTAAAAAGCCCTGAAGCGACCATGACGTTTTTCTTGCGATGCTGGTCGACCAGCGTGCCGAAGAATAAACTAGAGATAGCCACCAGTAGCATATACGTTCCGCCGATAAGCCCAGTTGCAAGAACCGACTGGGTTTCGATGTATACCCAGAACGTTAAAGCGAACCACAAAAAACTAGTAGTGATATTTGCCAAGGCCGTGTTAATCAAAACAGGAATAAAGTTTTTCATCGTATCTCTATTGTAACCCAGCTTTATGGTGAATATTCTGGTATAATCTAGCAACAGGATGGCGCCTTGGCCGAGAAGTTAGGCAACGGTCTGCAAAACCGTGTAGACGGGAGCGTTACCCGTAGGTGCCTCCAACCAGGTTCATGAGTCACCGGATGGTGGTCACATTAACCCGCGCAGAACAAGCCTTGGCAAAACATTGCCGGATGGTGGTCTGCGTGAACGCAAATAATTAGTAGACACGAGTCGTCTAAAAAGGTTTTACCTTCCATTTTAGGCAAATCCTACTATAATGAACAAACATGCGCGGATGGTGGAATTTGGTAGACACGAGAGACTTAAAATCTCTTGGCTTCACGGCCGTGCGGGTTCAAGTCCCGCTCTGCGCACCAGAAATTATTACCTCGGCAAATTGCCGGGGTTTTGATATACTAAGACTACTAGAAATAAGGAGTATTGATATATGTTAGCAGTTTGGATCATTCTCGGCGTAGTCGTCGTTATCGGTATTTTTTTATGGGCTACTTACAACAGCCTCGTAACGCTTCGTGTTCGTGTAGATGAAGCCTGGAGCGATATTAACGTTCAGCTTAAGCGACGTTTGGATCTTATCCCGAACTTAGTTGAAACTGTTAAGGGTTACGCAAAGCACGAAAGTGGCGTATTTCAGGCCGTTACTGAAGCTCGCGCAAATGTAATTAACGCAAATGGTGTTCAGGAAACGGCTGCTGCAGAAAACCAATTCGAAGGTGCTCTAAAAAGCCTATTCGCAGTTGCTGAAGCCTACCCCGACCTTAAAGCCAACGAAAACTTCGTTGAATTACAACGTGAACTCGTTGACACTGAAGACAAAATCCAAGCATCACGCCGTTTCTACAACTCTGGTGTAACTGGTTTGAACACAAAGGTTCAAACGTTCCCTGCAAATATTGTTGCTGGTCTGTTTAAGTTCGAAAACCGCGAATTCTTCGATGTTGACGAAACTGAACGCGAAGCTGCAAACAAGCCAACTGAAGTTAAATTCTAATTTAAGAAGCTGAGTTCTTACTATGTATAAAGCAATTGCTGCAAATAAGCGAAATACTCTTTTGATTATGGCCGTATTCGTCGGTATTATTGCTGCCATTGGCTATGCGGTAAGTTACTTCTACGGCAACACGTCAATTACCTACTGGGTAATTGGCGGTGCTGCTTTGTATGCACTTATTCAATACTATGCTGCAGGTGCATTGGCCGTCGCTATGACCGGTGCTCAGCCAATTGAAAAAAGCGACAACCTGCGGCTTTACCGAGTTGTTGAGAACCTTTCAATTACCCTTGGTATGCAGATGCCAAAGGTTTACATTATTAACGATCCTGCACCAAATGCTTTTGCGACTGGCCGCGACCCTAAACACGCTATTGTAGCCGCAACAACCGGGCTAATGGATATTATGGACGATAGGGAACTAACAGCAGTGATGGCCCACGAAATGGGTCACGTCCAAAACTACGACATCCGAGTTAGTATGATCGCTTTTGGCCTCGTTAGTGCAATCGGTATCCTTTCAGATATTGTCATCCGAATGCTCTTTTTTGGGGGAGACAACCGAAACAGTAATAGTAACCCGGTTGTATTAGTTGTTGGTATCGTCGTGATTATATTGGCGCCAATTGCAGCCGTAATTGTGCAAACAGCAATTAGCCGGCAGCGTGAGTATCTAGCTGATGCTAGTGGCGCACTTACTACCCGTGATTCTGATGGTATGGCCAGCGCGCTTGAAAAGCTTCTTTCGTACGGTAAGCCAATGCAAAAACAATCATCATCTACTGCGCAATTATTTATTAGCAACCCTTTAAAGCCAGGTTTTTTCTCTAAGCTTTTTAGTTCTCACCCTCCCCTCGAAGACCGTATTGCAAGGCTGCGCGACAATGCAAGCAAGTTTTAAAAAATTTAAGGTTTGGCAAAAAGACTTTCTCTCTCGCCGGCCGCACCGGTCGTTCCAGCTGTCACGTCGTCGTGATTACGCCCGCTCGCTTGAGCTACCGGGTTACATTGGTTTTACACACTATGTAAATAAGACGCTTTGGTCGAATAAGAAGCTGTTTATTGGGTTGGCGATTATCTATCTGGTGCTGTTTGCGATACTTATTGGAATCGCATCACAAGAGAATTACTCGACGTTGACTAGTTCATTAAAAGAAAGTACGTCGAGCATTGCTGGTGGCGACTTGTCTCAGGTTGGGCTTGCTGGAGTATTATTCCTTACTATCGCAACGGAAGGTATTACAAGCACTCCAACCGAATCACAGCAGATATATATCACGATCCTTGGCTTGATGGTATGGTTGACGACTGTCTGGTTACTACGCAACGTATTGGCTGGTCACAAGGTTCGACTCCGCGACGGGTTATATAACGCCGGCGCACCAATTGTTTCATTATTCCTCGTAACCGTCGCTTTACTGGTGCAGATGATTCCGATTCTTGTTGCATTTATTGCTTACGAAGCCGCTGCCTCGTCCGGGCTTCTAGACGGTGGGGTAGAAGCGATGCTGTTTTGGATTGCTGCTAGTCTACTAGGTTTATTGTCGCTTTTTTGGGCAACCAGCACGGTCTTTGCGATGATTATAGCTACATTGCCAGGTATGTACCCAATGAAGGCGCTGCGAAATGCGAGCGAATTGGTTCTTGGGCGAAGGGTAAGGATATTGCTTCGCTGGGTATGGATGTTCTTGGTCATTTCGGTAGCTTGGGCGATTACTCTTATACCGCTGATCCTTATTGACCAATGGCTAAAAAGTATCTGGCCAGCATTCGCCGGCGTTGCTGTTATTCCAGCAGTATTAGCGCTGCTGGGTACAGTATCGCTTATTTGGATGTCTGGGTACGTATATCTTTTGTATAGGAAAGTCGTTGATGGTTCAGCAAAATAGCCCAGCCGAGCGCGCCAAAGAACTGCGCACTATTTTAGCGACATACAGCTATGAATATCACGTGCTGGATAAGCCAAGTATCAGCGACGCCATTTACGATAGTTTAGTGGGTGAGCTAAAGGTTATTGAAGCCGAGCACCCAGAGCTTGTTACTTCCGACAGCCCAACGCAACGGGTAGGGAGTGAGTTGCTTGGCGGTTTTCAAAAAGTGCAACACGCTACGCGAATGTTGAGCCTTAACGATGTATTTGATGTTAAAGAAGTCGAAGCTTGGGTGATACGAATGGATAAATTACTTCCTGGTCGCACCCACGAGTATTTTGCCGACATTAAAATGGATGGTCTAGCCTGTGCACTTATTTACCAAGATGGCTTATTGGTCCAGGCTGTAACGCGTGGCGATAGTTTTGTTGGTGAAGATGTGACGCAAAATGTCCGAACTATCACCAGTGTGCCGCTCCGTTTACGTGAAGCTGCCGGTTTTGAAACCTTGCTGCGAGGTCGTCTTGAAATTCGTGGCGAAATTGTGATGTTAAAGAAAAATTTCGAGGCTTTAAATAAGCGACAGCGCGAAGCTGGGAAGCCTGAATTTGCAAACCCACGAAACTTAGCAGCTGGCACAATTCGACAGCTCGACCCTAAGCTTGTAGCTGAGCGCCCTTTGACGTTCATGGGATACGATTTGCTTAGAAGCGACATTCCGGAAGTCCCAACTAATATGTTTGCCTACGAAGCACTGAGCGCCTTAGGCTTTCGCCGTAATAAGCAGGCGAGTGTGTTTACTTCTGTGAAAGATGTCATGGCATTTGTCTACGAATGGGATAAGAAACGGCTGGAGTTGCCATTTAATACTGACGGATTGGTTATTAAATTAAACAACCGCCAACAATACGCCGACCTTGGAGTAGTGGGCAAACAGCCTCGTGCTGCGGTTGCCTATAAGTATGCTGCCGAGCAAGCGACAACTATTGTAAAGGATATTGTTATAAGTATTGGCCGAACAGGCGCTGCAACGCCCGTGGCGGTGTTTAACCCTGTAAAAGTAGCTGGAACAACCGTACAGCACGCCAGCCTGCATAATGCCGATGAAATTGCCCGTAAGGATATTCGCATTGGCGATACGGTTGTTATTTTCAAAGCCGGTGACATCATCCCCCAGGTAGAAAGTGTCGTAACTGAACTGCGACCAAAAGATTCAACGCCATTTAACTATAAAGATGCATTGGCACAGCAATACCCAGAACTTGAGTTTGAACGTAGTGGTGAGGACGTTGTGTACCGCGTTAAAGGTAGCTCAAGTGATTTCATTCTAAAGCGCTCGGTTGAGTATTATGCCAGCAAGGGTGCCTTAGATATTGATACGCTTGGCGAGAAGAATGTGACGGCCTTGGTTGAATCTGGCTTGGTGAAAGATAGCGCTGATATTTATTCACTCACCGTCGATAACTTATTAACCCTCGATAGGTTTGCTGAAAAGTCCGCCAATAAACTTGTTGCTGCTATTCAAGCCAAGAAAACACCACTGTTAGAACGTTTTATTCTAGGCCTGGGCATTCGACACGTCGGTACGCAAACAGCTATCGATTTAGCAAATCGTTTTGAGTCAATTGATGCGCTGGCCGAAGCTACAATTGATGAACTTGAATCGGTTGAAGGTATCGGAAAGGTTGTGGCCGAATCGATTATTGCCTGGTTCAGCGACGAAGACAATATCCAGCTTATTGAGAAGTTTAAAAATGTTGGCGTTAACCCAGTGTTTATTAAAAAAGAGGGTGGCAAGCTGACTGGTAAAAACTTTGTAGTTACCGGAACGCTTGAGACGATGTCGCGTGATGATGCGGCCGATAAAATTAGGTCTCTTGGCGGAACATTCCAAACTTCGGTTGCAAAAGACACTCACTATTTGGTCGCTGGCGGAAAAGTTGGTGCGAGTAAGCTGCAAAAGGCAGAATCGTACGGAACTGCTGTTATTAGCGAAGCCGATTTTATTCAACTCATTGAACAATAAGGAGCTAACTATATGGAAAAGATTAGGCGTCGAAGCAAAAAAGTGCTGATAGCTATTATTGGTGGCCTGGTTACGTTAATTGGCCTCATACTCGTGCCATATCCAGGGCCGGGGTGGTTAATTGTGTTTGGTGGGTTGGCTATATTAGCCACTGAATTTGAATTTGCTGCAAAGGTACTTCATTACGCACGAGGGAAGTATGATACATTCACTGCCTGGCTGAAACGACAGAATGTTTTTGTGCAAATCACGGCGTTGGCGGCGACCGGAATTGTAGTAGTGGCGACTGTCTGGCTATTAAATGGGTTTGGAATACTAAACTCAATTCTTGCCTTGAATCAAGATTGGCTTATTTCGCCACTCTTTCGCTAAACTTGCTTAATTCATCCCAAATAAAAACAACCTCATTGCTGAGGTTGTTTTTACGATAGGGCAGTTTTACCTGCTTGCTATCACAATGGAATGATTACCAGCTACGTTGACGGAATGAACCGCCGCCGTTACCGCCACCATTACCACCACGGTCGCTGCTTCCGCCACCATTGAAGTCACGACGAG
>Ga0247804_10000068_pt1 | contig 56776 bp, 65 predicted proteins | sample UWRJL029104C1_FD_181142 | JGI IMG/M metagenome (GOLD analysis project Ga0247804, IMG submission 181142) | Plant litter microbial communities from Arlington Agricultural Research Station in Wisconsin, United States - UWRJ-L029-104C-1 | ecosystem: Environmental > Terrestrial > Plant litter >... | reverse complement strand
TATCTTGGTTAACCAATATACTGCACTTGCAGGTAGCACTACTGTTGAAGCCGCTCCGGCGCTTGGACAAGATGTTATCGACGAAACTGGTGAACTCAACACTCCTATTGAAGAGTTGAACCTCAGTGCTCGTACTGCTAACGCACTTATCAACAACGAAATCCGTACTGTACGTGACCTAGTCACACTATCAGAACAAGATCTTCGTGAGTTGAAGGGCTTTGGTAGCAAGGCGTTGGATGAAGTCAAAGATAAATTGGCAGAATTGGACGTTTAGACTATGCACCGACACGGATATAAAGGACGAAAGTTTAGCCGAGAACGCGACCAACGTCGTGCACTACTTAAAGGTTTGGCAACAAGCCTCGTAGAGCATGGTAAGATCGAAACTACGTTCCCTAAGGCTAAAGAACTAGTCCGCTACATTGAAAAACTAATCACTAAAGCTAAAAAAGGTGACTTGGCGAATCGTCGTCGTGTCATCGCCGGCTTGAGTACACAAGCTATGGCCTTTCGTCTTGTAGACGTAATTGCGCCACAGCTTACCGCTCGCAACAGTGGACACGTTCGCGTTGAACGAACTCGTCTACGCGTTGGTGACGGTGCTCAAATGGCTACTATCGCTTTTGTTGATGAAATCAGCGACGTTGCTCCTGTAGTGAAAGCTGCAAAAGTAACACCTGCTGCTAAACCAGCTGCAAAACCTGCTACTAAAGTAGCTAAAGAGGAGACAAAATAATGGTAAACGCTAAAACTTTTAGCCAACGAACCGAAGACGTTTCACGTACTTGGTACCTTATTGATGCTGCCGACGCCCCTATGGGACGTGTTGCTACCCAAATCGCTAACTTGCTTATTGGTAAGTCAAAGCCAACTTACACACCTCACGTTGACAATGGTGACTACGTTGTAGTTATCAACGCTGCTGAAACTGTTGTAACTGGTGACAAAGAAACTGGAAAGGTTTACTACCGACACAGTGGATACCCTGGTGGTATTAGCGACGCGACTGTTAAAGAAGTGCGCGAAAAACACCCAGAACGACTAATTGAATCTGCAGTTAAGGGAATGATTCCTAAAAACAAGCTTGCTGACGGCCGTATGAACCGCCTACGCATCTTTGCTGGCGCGGAACACACCCACACTGCACAAACTCCTAAGAAAGTTGAGATGAAGTAATATGGCTGAAGGTACTTATTTCTACGGACTAGGACGACGTAAGAGTGCAACTGCACGTGCACGTTTGTACGCTGGTAAGGGAAGCCTTATCATCAACGAGAAGCCTGCTGCTGAATATTTTGACGGCAACAAGACTCACCTCGCTGAAGTTACTGACCCACTTGCCCTCGTTGGCAAGCAAAAAGACTACGACGTGACAATTCGCGTTGCTGGTGGTGGTACTGCTGGTCAAGTTGATGCAATCAAATTAGCTATCGCTAAAGCATTAACACTTGCACACTCTGATCTTCGTTCTACTTTGAAGAAAGCTGATCTATTGAAACGCGACTCACGCGAAAAAGAACGCAAGAAGTACGGTCTTCGTTCTGCTCGTAAGCGCGAACAGTTCTCAAAGCGTTAATATCGTTGCGAGAGATACAAAGAAAAACACCCGGTTATGCTGGGTGTTTTTCTTTGTGTAGATGAAACAGGGAAGGTCTACTTTTGCTTGTTATCGATAATCGAAAAGATAAATACGAGAATAGCGCTCCCTACAAAACCGAAAAAGCTGACGAAGTATAAAATCGCATTAATGACCCAAAGTAGCGAACCTTCGTTGTTTGTTGAGTCTATTCCAAATTGGCTAAGCAGGGCAGAGCTAGCGCCTCCAGTATCTGCGCTGTCAATTAACGTAAGCCCCCATATAAACCCAGAAATAAGAAGCGAATAAATAAATATCTTCATAACAGCGCTGAATGAATAATTGGAAGTGCTGTAGCGTCGAGAAATAATTGTAGTAACAACTATCGTATATAGTACAAGAATAGGAAATGTAACAAATACTGTGATGAGTATTGCCCAGCCTCCCGAGCCTAGGAACATTCTACCGACTGCAATCCAGATTGAAATAAGCAACAATAGAATGGGAAAAAGAGTTTGCAGCCAGCCTCGTTTAGGGATGTTCCATTTGCTTTCCTCGGATATGAGTTCATGTGTCATGTTGGGACTACTATACCACTGATTATAATCATTGCCATGATATCTACAGACGCGTTTAATCATTTTCAGTGAATATATTAACTTTTTGATTTGCAAAATACAGGAACCAGGACATAATATACATTTCCCTACATCAATTCCACCCCTAATCTGTTATAATAGACATAACTAAGCAAAACAACAAAAGGAAACACTCGTGGCTAAAGGTGCAGTATCAGAAATTCTCGGCGTTTTGCGTCAATTTGAACTTGCCAATGACGAGACGTCACGGGTGTCAATTACTCACATCCGTGAGTTAGAGCTTCGTCCGGGTGGTCGTGTAACGGCGTTTATTCTTGACCGTGTTCCTTACTACATTTCTTACAATGCGGTTGCCGATGATGATACTAAGTATCTTCTTGAAGAGCTTCGTGGTGACAAGCCGCAGCTTCAAGGACACTTCGTTCGTAACCCGTCGGATCCTACAACTTATGGCCTTCGTTTCAAGTTCCGCGAAATCTACCTCTTCCGCGTTACCACTGAAAAAGTTCGACTTGATATCGAACTGACCAAGCGCTACCCAGCCTTTACTCGTAGTACTATCCAAAAGTACATCAAAAACGGGTACGTTCAGGTGAATGGTGAAGTCATTGAGAAAACAAAGTATGATGTAACTGAAAACGACGACCTCGCGCTTGTTCCACCAGCGAAGGCTGACTTTACTGAACTTGAACTTCCTATTATCTTTATGGACGATAACGTTATTGTTGTTAACAAACCTGCTGGCGTTCTTACGCACAGCAAGGGTGTCTTAAACGACGAATTTACGGTTGCCGATTTCTTCCGTCGTTATACAACTAACGGCCTTGAAACCTCACGCCCAGGTATCGTACACCGCCTTGACCGCGACACGAGCGGTGTTATTATCGGCGCTCGTAACGACGAGACTGCAACTCTTCTTAAGAAGCAGTTTGCTGACCGTTCAACGAAAAAGCACTACGTAGCTGTTGTTGATGGCGTCCCTAAGCTTGAAGAGGCTATGATTGACCTTCCTATTGGCCGAAACCCATCTTCACCAAGTATGTTCCGTGTCGACCCTTCTGGTAAGGAAGCGCTGACGAAGTACCAAGTGCTTGATACAAATGACAAGCAAAGCCTTATTGCGCTTCACCCAAAGACTGGCCGTACTCACCAATTACGTGTTCACTTGGCATATATTAATACACCTATCTCCGGTGACCGTATCTACGGAAGTATTAAAACCGCACCACGTTTGATGCTGCACGCTACAACCCTTGAACTGACTATTCCGATTTCTAACCGCAAAACCTTCGAAGCGCCTCTTCCTAAGGTATTTACTGAAAACTTCACCGGATCGGCTAGTGAGTAAGTTTGTATTTAATCAAACGACCAAGCGACAATTAGAGCAGTTTACGCTGCATTTACCAGGTGCGTTACTGATTACTGGTGCAGAAGGGATTGGCCTTACCTCAGCCGCCCTTGAGGTCTCGCTTCGCTCTAAAGCGGTTGTACAGACAGTACTTCCTGAAAAAGATGAAAAGATTGATATCGAAAAGGGGAGTATTACTGTTGATAGTATCCGCCGCCTCTATAACATCACGAAGACTATCGAGCCGAGTGGTCGGATAATTATTATTGATTACGCTGAGCGTATGGCTAAAACTGCCCAAAATGCCTTCCTGAAGCTACTCGAAGAACCAACCGAGGGTACTCACTTCATCCTATTGACCCACCAACCGGGCCTGTTGCTGCCTACAATCCTCTCCAGGGCGCAGCGGCTTGATATGCGTCCAATTACGCCTGAGCAGTCAAACGACCTTCTAGACAGTCTAAAAGTGCGTGATGAGCGCCAAAAAGCCCAGCTATTGTTTATTGCAGGTGGTTTTCCGGCTGAATTAGCTCGATTAGCAGGTGATAGTGCTTATTTTGAGTCACGTTCTGAAATTATTAAAGATGCTCGTGAATATGTTGTTGGCAACTCATATGCTCGGCTATTAATCGCTAAGAAATACAAAGATGACCGTACGAAGGCATTACTGGTATTGGCGGATGCAATGAAACTGCTACAGAAGACGTTGGTCAACGGTGGTGACGATTCAAGCATCGCGACAATCGCTCAACTTGAGAAGGTATATGGGCGTATCCAGGGGAATGGAAATATCCGTTTGCAGATGGCGTCGGTATAGCTAACTTCGCAAAGGTAGACTCTCAGTTTCATATGGTATACTTAAGTAAATGCTAGGACTGCTCGTTATCGTTATTTTAGGAACCTGGGCGCTGTTTCAAAAACAGACCGTTGGTGAAGTGTCTAGTGACCTTACTACCAAACTTTCCGACAAATTAGACCAACTATGGTCTATTGCTCAGACCTCTTTGCAGGAGCGTAAGTACCTCCGTGCTGAAAAGGCACTCCTCACTATTTTGCGTGTTGATGAGCGTAACGCCAGTGCGTACAACCGCCTCGGTATTCTTTACTCGAAACAACAACAATTCAAAGAAGCGATTGAATGTTTTGAAATTGCCCAAAGCCTCGAGCCGAGTGCCAGTAGTCTTCACAACGTTGGTTTGATTTACTTTGAAACCCAAAGCTACGAAAAAGCCGGTTTGGCCTTCGAGCAAGCACTTGCCATGGATAGCGACTTGCCGTCACGTCACATTGCCTACGCTAAGGTGCAAGAAAAGCTTGGTAACAACCGTAAGATGATTGATTCACTTGAAAAAGCGGTTGAACTTGACCCGATTCCTCAGACATTAACCATTCTTGCTGATGCTTACGAACGTATTGGTGAAGCTTTGCTTGCAACCGACCTCCGTGAACGTGCGGCTAAGATGATTATTCCTCAAAACCAAAATAGGGTTCGACAGCCACGACGCGTGGGCATGTAATTAGGTACGACTATGGATGTAGATAAAGTATTCGAAACCGTTGAAGCTACCAATGACCCTGCCGTGCAGCGTCAGCTTATTATCATCTATCTCAACTCGTGTGTACGTTTACTTGAGACCGACCCTGAAGCCCGTCAGGACATTGCCTACAACATCACAGGTTTATCGGCGACTGAGTACGCTCAGGGCTTGGACGAAGAAGATCCACTTTCAATTACGTTTGATTTTGCGGGTGAGTTAGAAAACGAAGACGAAAACCACGAAGACTGGCCACTGCTGGTTGAAATTATTCGATCCCTCGAATAGGGTAGTCGTTCTGCATAAAAGCTCCGTTATCGATACGGAGCTTTTATTTTTGCCCAACAAAAAACCTCACGCAACGTGAGGTAGCTTGCTTGGTGCTGGAAGTAGGACTCGAACCTACGGAGCCTTACGGCGGGAGATTTACAGTCTCCTGTGATTGCCACTACACGATTCCAGCATGTCCAAGATATTGCAACGAATTACTTCATTATTATATCTTGGAGCCGCCTTACGGATTCGAACCGTAGACCTGCTGTTTACAAAACAGCTGCTCTAACCAGCTGAGCTAAGGCGGCACTTGAACTATTTTATCATATTTTTACCCCGTTACCAGCCTTTTCGAGGTATAATTAGAGGAATGACTATGAGACCCCTCCCTACAGTACACGCGCAGTTCACTAAAATCGTCGGCGGTGGCCAAGCTTTGGCTACTCTTGAAGACGGCAAAAAACTATTTGCTTGGGGCGCTTTGCCCGATGAAGAAGCAAATGTTCAACTTACAAAAAAGAAATCTCGCCTTGTTGAAGGCTACGTAACAGAGGTGTTAAAAGCTAGTAAAGACCGCGTTGAACCGCGCGACCCTGAAAGCTACCTCTCAACCAGCCCATGGCAAATTATGACCATGGAAGCCGAGCAGCACTACAAAGCCGCTTTAATTGTTGAAGCCTTTGAGCTTCACTCGGTTGTTCTTCCAAACGCTGTTGAAGTATTTACTGACGGCCACGAATACGAATATCGTAACAAAATCGAATTTAGTTTCTGGTTTGAGACTGATACTCAACAACTTTCTTTGGCGTTCTTTAGGCGCGGTACTCACGGAAAGATTTCCGTACAAGGCACCAGTCTGGCTTCACCTGCTATTAACACCAAAGCCCACGAGGTACTGGCTGTTCTTAACGAAATGCAAGTTATTGGCCGTGACCTTAAAACATTATTGATTCGTTCGAATGCAACTGGTGATGTTTCGTGGCAACTCTACGTTAAAGATCCTGAATTCGCACACGACGAGTTTATCTCTCACTTTGAAGCTGGCGAAAGGGGTCAAGTTATTTTCTCTAACCCGTTAAGCCCTGCGAGTGTTGTGACTGAATACCTTACGCCACACACACTACGCTTAACAGATACTATTCTCGGAGTGCCGTTTAACTACGCCACTGAAGGCTTCTTCCAAATTAACCTTCCAGTCTACGAACAAGCGCTGCTTGATATGAAGACATTCATTCCTGAAGGCAAGCCCGTCCTTGACCTCTACAGCGGTGTTGGAACTATTGGCCTAACTATCGGTGGCGACGACTTGACACTTGTTGAGATGAACAAAGAAGCCGTTCGTGAGATGAAGAACAACATTATCGAACTGGGTAAGAAAGCGACAGCTGTCCTTGCCGCTAGTGAAGATGTTACTGAGTACATTACCGAAGATAAGGTGATCATTCTTGACCCACCACGCGCCGGTCTACACACCGACGTTATCGACCGTTTGCTTGAAGTAGCACCTGCTCGTATCGTCTACTTGTCATGTAACCCAGTTACCCAAGCTCGCGACGTTGCAATGCTTGCCGAAAAGTACAACGTGACATCACACAAGGGTTACAATTTCTTCCCTCGAACACCACACATTGAGAACCTTGTAGTTCTCGACTTACGGTAGTGATTACGATATAATACTTCAAGTCGTGTCGACCTGACACGACTTGAAGCAGACCAGCGATAGCTCCTGCGTGAACGCAAATCATTAGTAGAGCGCGCTCCGCAAGTATCTCACTTTATAGCTAGTCTGTTGCGTTCAGGGCTTAACTATGCCGCGATAGCTCAGTTGGTAGAGCGCATCCATGGTAAGGATGAGGTCCAGGGTTCAAATCCCTGTCGTGGCTCCATAATTTGATTGTATTTGTTAAAAGGTCGATATATTGTCGGCCTTTTTTCGTATTTCTCATTCTTTTCTTATTTTAAGTTAAAATACATTGTTTTTCTAAGAAAAGTGGTATCATACAAATAACCATGAGTGCTAAACATGAGAAAATCCAGGGTAAACAGCACTACAGAGTTTCCATCAAGGGTCTCTGTGTTTCTCTGCTTCTCGTCGTATCGTCGGTAGCATCAATCCTTACACAATCCACTCCAGTGTCTGCGGTAGGCAGTATGTATATTACCCCCGCAAGTAGCAGTGTGGCGCACGATGGTACTATTACTTTGAACTTTCGCATCAACCCGACAACTGCCGTGACGGTAGTGGAGGGGACGGTTGGTTTCAACCCGGCGTCTTTGCAATTCGTCAGCGTTAATTCGAGTGCTTCGCCGTTCGATGCGACGGTTCAGCAAACCGTATCGGCATCGAGTGTCAAAATTGCCCGCGCTAAACTCGACTCCGCGGGTATATCGACTGATGCACTAATTGCGAGTGTTACTTTTAAGGCTCTTCCGTACAGTGGCTCGAGCCCAGTAACACTTACCGCCGCCAATGCTGCGTACGACGGGGCATACACAAACCCTTCGGCAAGTGGCGCGACGGTTAACTTTACGCCAGGTAGCTGCCCGGCAGGCCAAACCGGCACGCCGCCAAGTTGTACCACACCTGCCGCAACTGGAACTACTTCAACACCTACACCTACTAAGACCAACACTCCGACATCAACTCCGCAAACAACCACCTCTACGCCAACTCAATCGACCCAAGCAACACCTACGCCAACCACCAATACTACAAAGACAAACCTTGATGTGCCCGCTATCTCTAATGAAACAGGGCAATATACGATGTTAAATATCACAGCGACAACAAATATTGCTGCTCAAGTTCGACTGGTATATGGCACCTCTGAGGACAATCTCAACGTTCAAACCAGTCTTACGACAAGTGGTAAGACGCATTCACTTTCTGTCGCTGAAGGGCTAACGCCGGGCACTAAATTGTTCTATAAGATAGTTGCAACTGACGGACAGTCGACCAAAGAAACTACAGTGCGAGCAATTTCACTCAAGGGCATGTCGGCAAAGGTCGGGTTGCTTGATAAGAACATGAAAGCAATTGCGAACCAGAAGGTGACACTCTTGCCTTCGGGCACTGAAGCAACTTCAGACGGAAATGGTTCAGCGTTATTTAGTAACATCGCACCGGGAGAGTATATAGTGCAGCTTGCTAAAGATGGCAAAACCTACGAACAACACATCACTATACTCGCTAATACAGTAACGAGTGACGGTGTACAGACTTCCGAGCAACAATTACAAGCTGTCGTTTTTGATGGCTACATCGCACCTGTATCATGGTTCCCTGTATGGGGCTGGTATGTAGGAGGGGCGATTGTTGCGCTGGCTGCCCTCGTAGCTTTCGGCATTCGATCGTGGCGCAAGAACGGCATCGTGCGTGATTTGTACGCTCGTGTACGAGACTACCGAGTAAATCAAAAGCTCAAAGGGGTTGCACTGGGTGGCTTTGCGCCTGCAGCTGGTACCTCTGCTATTCCAGACGAGGCCGTTGGTTCGAAAACCGCTGCGAGTCCAGGTGAGCTCGTAACGCCTGCTTTTGCCGCGCCTGTACCAACTATTCCTCAAACGCACTTACCGCGACCAATCGACACTTCTGAAGGTCTATCCTATGAATCTATTCCAGCTAATAGTGCACACAATAACACTACTTTTGATAATCACGAGGGGCAGAATAATGGCTAAGGTTTCAAGGCGAAGTTCGGTATTTGTACCAAAAACAGTTATTTTATATTTGATGTTAGCGCTGGTATTGATACCGACATTTCAGGCAAAAAATGCTGCTGCGGCTGCTTGTGCAGCACCTTCAACTGATTACGGCCAGGTAACCGGCCTTTCGACAACTATCGACACCGCTGGTACATACCGCATCTGGACACGCATGGCAGCGGCGAACACCACAGACAACACATACTTGTTGGAGATCGATGGATCGACTTGTTTTACGGTTGGCGGAAGTAGCGTACCGGTATATGCTAGCGGGACTAGTACTTATTTTGGCGGTACATCCAGCAACTGGATAAACACCACTAATACAGGTAGCGCCGTTAGCATGACCCTAGGTGTTGGAACGCACACAGTCAAGCTTATTGGTAATGCCCCTGGTGTTGTCGTTGACCGCCTGATCTTCTCGGCTTCAACAACCTGTACACCTACAGGAACTGGCAACAACTGCGCAGACACAACCTTGCCTACGATATCCTCGATAGCTGCAACCAGTGTTACACAACAGTCTGCGACCATCGGCTGGACAACCAACGACGCCTCTACGACTTGGGTTGAATATGGCACGACAACGAGCTATGGTTCATCATCAACGCTCAATACCACTCTTGTTACGTCTCACTCGGTGAACCTCGCCTCGTTAGCATCGGGCACGCTGTATCACTACCGAGTAACGTCACGAGATGAAGCGGGCAACTCGAGTGTTTCAACAGATCGAACATTTACCACCTCGTCGACTCCGACATACCTGCCAGCCGATATCAACCAGGATGGGGCGGTCGGTATTCTTGATATTAGCTTGGTCATCTCACGCTGGAACACAAGCGGTGCCGGCCTGGGCCGCAGTGATGTAAATGCCGACGGGGTCGTGAACGCGCTCGACCTAAGTTCGGTCATAGGAAAGTATGGTCAGTAGAAAACAGGTCATCATCGCAAGTTCGTTGATTGCAGTATCTGGGATCACTGCGGTGATTTTGCTAACTGCCGTAGGGGCATTACCGACTGCTTTTGAGGCAGAGAGTGGCACTGAATCAACCAACGCGGTTCAAGTTGCCGATACGTCAGCTTCAAACGGAAGCGCTGTGAAGTTCCAAGCTGCCCAGGCGCAAACCGGTGCTTGCCCAACTGATAAACGCACTGTGACAGCTAGTGAGGTAACCAATCGACTCAATAGCGGCTATAGCGCAGGAACTCAGCTTTTTGTTCCCGGTGCACCTGACCCATGGGGCGGCTGTTTCCCGAACGCGGGCAATACGGGAGTGCCAAGTGGCACAACTCTTACGGCGTATTCGGGTCCTTGCTCAATAAGTACCAGCAACACCGTTGTTGACGGTAAAAACATCAACTGCGACCTGACTATTACTGGCGCCAATGTGACAATTAGAAATTCAAAAATAGTTGCCGGCAATATTAATGTCGATAGCGGCTCACTTGCATTGACCGACGTTGAAATCAATTTTGGAAACGATATAAATACCGAAGGGCTAAAGGGCTCGAATATAACAGTTACTAGGGCAAACATGTACGCCGGTAAAAGGCAGATATGGTGCAACGACTGCACCTTGCAAGACTCCTTCTTGCATGACCAATTAAGTGACCCTTCCGGTATTACGCACGAGTCGGCTGCGCGAATCGACCAAGGCTCTACGTATATTCACAATACATTGTTATGTAACGCGCCGAATATTGACCCAGATGCAGGCTGTTCTGCCAACCAGACGGGATATCCAGACTTTGCTCCTGTTAAGAACATTAGACTCGAGAAGAACCTTTATATGGCGACAACGGGCGGGTACTGTTCTTACGGCGGAGCTACGGCGGGCAAGCCCTATTCGGGTGATGCAACTAACGCCACAAACGTTAAATCTATTGATAATGTTTTTCAGCGCGGTAATGCACCAAATGATAAAACAACCATTGCTCTTACGGACAAGCGGCGCTACACTTGCGGTTTCTACGGTGTGACGACTGCTTATAACAGTTCGAAAACGGGCTTCCAATTTACTGGCAATAGGTGGGATGACGGACTACTGTTTGCCAATGACACCGCCTACGCCTACGGTAGTTTCTACGACTGATATTAGTTTGCTATACTATACACATGGCAACATTTAGTTACGATATTATTTCCGAATACGACAAAGCAGAGATGAACAATGTTTTTGCGCTTGTGCAAAAAGATATCACTAACCGTTATGACTTCAAAAATACCCCAGCTGAAATTGACTGGATGGCCGATAAAGTCGGCTTCAAGATTATTGGTGCCAACGAATGGCAAATTGAAAGCATCATTGATATTGTCCGTAAAAAACTGACATCGCGTAACCAAAGCAGCAAAGTACTCGACCTTACCAAGCCGGTTGTCACTAGTAACCTCAAGGCTACTCAGGAAATTCCCTTTATCGCTGGGCTTACCCAAGATAAAGCCAAGCAAATTACGAAACTTCTTCGCGATGAAGTGCCAAAGGTTAAAGCCTTGATTCAGGGTGAAGAAGTGCGCGTGACAAGTGGTAGCAAGGACGATTTGCAGACTGCTATGCGCATATTAGAGTCTCAAGACTTCGATTTCCCACTGGCATTTACTAACTTCCGCTAAGGTGGTTGAAAGAGGTGGGCCTTTCTGTTATAATTGACCTCTGAAAGCCTCTGTAGGCAAAACATTATTTAAATAAGTTGAAAGATATCTCATGGCAAAGAAGAACACAAAGCGGAAATTGGTTGGATTGGTTAGTGAACTTAGTGGTCACCGTACGTACTACACTACCAAGAACACTCAAAACACTACTGAAAAACTCAGCCTACGTAAGTACGACCCAATTGCTCGTACCCACGCGCTTTACGTTGAAACCAAGAAAAACCTTGGTCGCAACGAAGTCAAAGCTCGTAAGGGCTAGTCTCAACCTTCGCTTGAAGTTTAGTCTTCTTTCGATTCATCGAGCATTTCGGCTAACCATAGCCCAGATGCCAGTGAAGTCTCCAACACCGTCTTTGTAAGGCGGTGTTGTGTTATATATACAAATAACTTACCGTGGTTCAGTTCAACACCGTGTGGCCAAAAACGTGAAGCGATGCCAGCAACAATTGGTGAGGTGAATAGCTGCTCAACATCAGCGGTGTGAGTTGTGCGTGCCAGAATTTGATAGCGGCCGTGCAGTTCAGAACTATGGTTTTGAAGCAGTGATGCATTTAATGGCTGCATGTAAGGCTGAACGGTAAATAGTTTATCGTATTCACCAGCTTCGCTACCAGTTGGCGAAAGGAAGACGTGAGGCACCTTATTGTTATGTAGGTCTATCTCAAAAATGCACCATAGCTGCTCGTGAGAGTGTGCACCGTGCCTGTAGCTGTCGAAACGGTCAACTAAGCGGAAGTTATATCCTTCGTACGTACCGACCATGTAATCGGTATCAATATGGGTAAGCGAAGCGGTGAATCCACGAATGGCATCATAATCATCATCGTGTTGGTCCACTAAGCCAAAGTGAACAAAGCCCATTTTAGATGCGAACGTCTTTAAAACTTTCGAACGGCTACGAAGTTGAGGCGAAAAACGCCGCACCATATGGCGAAAAGTGGCCACCTTAACAGACATTATTTACCTTTTCCGACGAAATCTATGAGTGTAGAGACGTATTCAGCATGCGACCAAGTTAATGGAGCTGGTGAGATGAATGCACCATCAACAGGATCGATTTGTTCGCTGAGCATTCCTGTTGGCATTGCGTGCGATTTAATCCAGTTAAGAATCTTTAAAGCATCCTCGCTGTTATCTTTTTCAATAAGATATTGTGCATGCCAAAGGGTGGTAATGTACCAGTAGTTTCCAGCGATTCCTTGTTTCGTGCGACGGTAATCGTCATCTTCAGAGCGCGGTAGGCCAGGGGCGTCAGGGCTGGCGTTGAAGGTGCTTTGAATAGTCGCAATTGAGGCAGTAATTTCAGGACTGCTGGCATCGAATAGCCCAAATAAGAATGCAGCATAGGTAGATGAAACATCGAGGACGCTGTCGTATTGGATTTCACCCTTCACGACATTAATACCTCGGTAAAAGACCTGGCGTTCTTTATTAAACAAGTGCTTGTGGGCTGCTACCTGAATGTCTTCGGCAACAGTGCGCCATTTAACAGCATTAGCTTCTTCGCCGGCTACAATAGCTAGTTCAGAGGCTGCTATGAGGGCTGCGTAGGTTACGGCAGTTGTGTAGGTACTGGTAGAGAAGGTTTGTTCCCATAAGTCATAGCTTGGTTTAGGCAAGCCGCTGGTTTCATCGACAAATTCAGCCATCCAGTCAGCCATTGGCTTGATCATAGAGTGGTAGAACTCTTTAATGAGTGAGCTATCTTTGCTTAATTGGTAGAACTGTACGAATACAAATAATACTAAAGCAGTTTCGTCTTCCTGGATAGGTGGCGATACAACGCCGTCGGCATGTACATATGGGTGCCAACTGCTACCGAGGGCACCATCGGCACGGTATTTGTGCATTAAGTAACCTTGAGGGTGTAGGCCCCGTTGGCAGAATTCAAAGAAACGGTAGGCTTCTTGGTAGTAACCAAGGCGGACTAACGGCCAAATAGTATTAGCGCCGTCGCGTGGCCATGAATAGGCGTAGGCGTCACGTGAGTAGTTCAACATAGTCGTGTCGGTACTCGCAATGACCGCACCGCGCTTGTCAATTTGTGACTTGATAATCATCATGCTCTCTAAGAAAAGGTCTTGGTGATCTGTCGGCAGTGTCTTGGCGAATGCAACACTTGGCTTTAGCCATTCGTGCCACCATTCGGAAGTCTTGTGAATACGAGCATCGATACCTTGCTCTTGGACTTGCTTGTGAATGTACAATGCTTCGCGGTTGTTCATGCCGGCACTAATCCAATAGTGAACACGAGCTGATGAATGAGCTTCAATGTGCAGTGAGAACCTTAGAATCGAGTCGACACGACCGTGTTCAACAACGTTGCCGCCTAATTCGCCATCTTCAGCATCGCGATATGAGCCTTCATGGTTTTCGATACCAAATAAGCCAATTGAGTGTTGGTCAAATGGCTTGCCGTCGGCTGTCGTGCCAGAAATGACAAATGCCCGCCGTCCGCGATAGTGCAAGATAGCATCGCTGTCAGGCAGGTATTGGGCGGTGTCTGTGTTGCTGCGTGAGTCGCCAATTGCAAAGGCTTGGTACATAAACAAACGAATATCACGGGTTTGGTCGGATGTATTTACGACGTGGATGTTTCGGATAAAGACACTCATATCAGAATCGACAGTATCATCGAACTCAATAACGATATTAAGATTTTCGTTGGTCGCGATTGTGTGGCCTACTAAACTGGTCGTTGGGTAGTGGTGTTTAAAAGTCCACGTTTCGTCATCGGTCCAACTTAAAACGCCATCAACCCATACGCCAACTTTGTGACGTAAAGAAGGGCCGGCCACGTGATTTTCGAAGCCAACGTAGGGGTAGTAAAAATCGTGCACCTCCCCGTATCTGTTTAAGCCAACATGCAGTTCTCCATTGCTTAATACGATTGATCTAGCCACTTAAGCCTCCAGTTCGGTGAGTTTCATGTAATCGCCAACGGACATCACGGACGGCGTTAATGTAGTACAGGAAAGCGTCGTACGGAGAGTCATAGGGGCTAAAGTAGGCGTGGACATCACCGTCGGTGAACCATTTGGTACACATGTAGTAAGCATGGTCGGAGGTTTGGAGCTTACGCCAGTCGGCTATAAGTTCGTTATCGTTAGTGCGCATGACATCGTCTTCAAGTGAGTAGATATGTTTCATAGCCTCGTGCTGCATGCTGTTTCCAACCCAGGCTGTCAGGTCGCGTTCGGCATCTGCCCAAGTAACTGTTTCGGGCATACTAATGACACCAGCTGGTTCGTTAGTAGCGATTGCTTCAGAGGTCGTGTAGAAGGTATTGTTTTCGTCTTCTAACCAACGGCCAACAAAATCTTCAAAGAACGTAAAGATTCCGGTATCTTCCCATTGGTGTTCGCCAAAGGTTTCGTAGTCCATGAAGAGGTTAACGAGAGGTTGATCTTGAATAGATGATTCCATCCATTGAGTGTATTTATCAACGGTAAGTGGCCACTCTTGCCATTCGCGGTTACTAAAGCGGAAAGCAAGGTCGTCGCTGAGACGGTAGTTTTTAAGAAGGAGAGCAATATTTTCAGTGCCTTCGGGTTTATAGACAAAGTTAGGGCTGCGCCAATCAAGAATTGGGTCCCAGCCTTCAGCTAAGATGCCTTTGAAGCCATAGCCATCGGCCCACTTCGCTAGGTCATCGTTGTAAGCAAGCTCGGTGTTACGGAATACGTTTGTTTCAACGCCAAATAGTTCACGGATTTTAGCCTTGTGAGCTTCAACCTGGCGTTCGAACTCGGTACGGCTATAGAAGAAGGCGAGCGAATGGTAATACGTTTCGGCAACAATCTCAACCCGACCAGTGGCTACAAGACGTTTGAAACTTTCCAAAACATCTGGCGCCCATTGTTCGGCTTGCTCCATGAAGGTGCCGGTAATACTTAACGAAACTTTGAACTCTGGGTGTGTATTAAGAAGCTTTTCAAGTAAAGCATTCATTGGACGGTACGATTTGTTCGCAACCTTATTAAAGATTTTTTCGTTATTTCGATTACTTTGTGGGTCTGGGTCGACGAAGTAATTATGATTTTCTGAAGTATCGAAAACGCTATAATCACGGACTCGGTACGGTTGGTGTACGTGTAGGTATAGGGTTATACCGCGTTTGTTCATGAGAAGGCTCCTACTAATACACTTGGTGAAGTCGCTTTTGTGTACTGACTCATACATTTCTTAGCAACGTCGTGCCATGAAAGACGGGCGTATTCGTTAAGAATGTTTGTACGAAGTGAATCTTTGAGGGCAGGCGAAGTTGCGATGCCAACTAATTGGTCAGCCAAGCGTTCGACATCCCAGAAATCGTAACGGAAAATGCTTTGCAGTACTTCGCCAACACCTGATTGATTAGTAACAATTAGGGCGTTATCGTGATGAGCTGCTTCCAGAGCGGTAAGGCCGAATGGTTCGCTAATTGAGCTTAAGACGAATACATCAGACACGCTGTAGGCGTCACGCCACTGTTTACCCCGTACGAAACCGGTAAAGAAGATCTTATCAGCAATGCCTAGATCGGCCGCTAAACGAATAAGTTCGTCACGTTGTTCGCCGTCGCCTGCTAGTAATAGAGCGAAGCGGTCGTACTTTTCAGATGCCCGAGCAACTGCGCGTACCAGGTTAGCTAAACCTTTTTGAATGGTAAAGCGGGTGATAGCACTAATAATGGTGTAACCTTCGTCTTTAAGGCCTTCCAGGTAACGGTAGGTGCGATTGTCGTATTCGTAGCCATCATTAAGGCCGTCTGGGTCGATAGCGTTATGTACGACTTCAATTTTATCGGCTGGAATGCCATACTTTTTCACAATAATATCTTTAGTAATCGCGCTCACTGCCAGAATACGGTCAGCCATGATAAGACCCTGGTATTCAATTTCATGAACAATTGGGTTGCCTTGGTTGCCGCCAGCACGGTCGAATTCGGTCGCATGGACGTGCACGATAAGCGGAGCGTTGGTGAGTTGTTTAGCAAGCATGCCAGCTTCCATTGTTAACCAGTCGTGGGCGTGGATAGCGTCGAAGCTTTTACCTTCGACTAATTGTTCAACAAAGTCGACGTACCGTTTTTGAACATCGCGAATTGTCGTTAGTTCACCAAGCTCGTCTTGCTTGGTTTCTTTAAGTAAGAAGTTTGAATCGTAAGCGCCCATACCAAATTTGTGCAAAGGAGAGAGCTTCGTTGCGCTATGGATTTTCATAAAGTCGACGTTGTCGTGCTTGGCTTCATAAGGAACGACGAAATCAATATCCGCGCCGTTACGTGCTAATGCCTTAGAAAGGTAATAACATGCAACTCCCAAGCCACCACTATTGTGTGGAGGAAGCTCCCAGCCCAACATCAAAATTTTCATACCCAATTTACGAATTGCCGCAGCAGCCCGTTAGCTCCTTTTATTTTTTGGCACGTTTTTCTGCCCTGATTATAGTTCTAAGCGTATGCTTTTACAACAGTTCTTAAGCTTAATCTTTAAGATTGTTGTTTATTCTTCCACAGCTGCCAATTCGTGGGCTCGCCAAACAGGGATTGCCTGCTTAAATGGCAGTATTTGACAGTAGCCGTATAGCTCCATCAAACGGCGGGCGAATGCGCCAGAGCGCCCTGCGAGGTAGATGCCGTGCCATTCCACATAGCCCCACCTTGCCCCAAGCGGAACCCCTGATGGTGCTGAAGTTGGGTGAAAACGTTCTTGCGGACGCTTTGTTGCCAAGCGAGTGATGTTATTCGCCACGTGCTTAGCCTGTTTAAGCGTTGGCCAAGCGGTACCGCTATACGGAACCGTATTATTGTCACCGACGACATACACGCCACCTAGCGCTTCGAGATACGGGTTAACGTTCACTCGTCCATCGTGCGCTAAATTAAAGTTGTCAGCATTGTGCGAAAAGAACGGGTTGTTGGCGACGCCTGATGTCCAGATAGCGGTGGTTGTAGGGTATGCTTTCCCTTCAATGATAATTTTGTCGTCCTCAAGTGCGCCAACCCGATGGTCAACGCGAACTTTAATACCTTGTGTATGTAGCTGGCGACTAACTTTGCGTGAAGCGGTTTTAGATAAGTGCGGAACGACACGCGGCGCAGCCTCAATAAGCGTTACTTTCGAAGCCGTTTGTTTGAGGCGATAAATAGTAATGAGTTCTTTTAAATAATCATTTAACGCCGCAGCCATCTCGACACCGGTTAAACCTGCACCAATAACGAAGTATTCTTTGTCGAGCTTGCGCTGAACTAACTCATCGTAAATATGTTCATGAAAATCTTTAATCTGATCGATACTTTTAATACCGTAAGAATGCTCTTTCATGCCTTGGATGCCAAAATATGTTGTGACCGAACCAAGCGCTAGTACTAACTTGTCGTAGTGGTAATCTTTCTTACCAGTAATAAGCCGACGTTTAGGGTCAAAGGCGCTAATTTTGTCATGCACAATCTCGACGTTAGGGTGGTTGGCGAAGATAGTATTAAGAGGGATGATAGATTCGGCAAAGTTTTTGCCGGTTGCGGTTGCATATAATGTAGCATGATGTAAAAAGTAAGATTCGTCTGAAATTAACGTCACCCGACCAATTTGTTTTTTACTTAACTCCAGTGCCGTTTTAACGCCACCAAAACCCCCACCAACAACAACTACATGCATGCATCACCCCTTTTCTTGTTATGTTTATGGTAACAGGGTAGTGCTTACGCGTAAAGACCGGGCGAGTGATGATACAATACTTTCATGATAGACATCGAAGACACCGCCCTCGCAACCCGTATAACAGGCATCGCCCTCTCGATCGCCTCGGCAATCGTAATGCTCATCCGCCCCTTCGAGTCGGTAATTAACACGCTTATAGTGTATCTCTTGCTCATAACAGCAGCACTTTTTGTAATGATAGGGCAGTTGATTACCATTCGCCTAAACAAACCCGGCGACTTCCCGAACATCCATAAACGACACGAGGCGATATACGACGCCCTCACCATCGGACTCGTGATGGTGCTCTTCGTTATTTTCTACGTCGTTCCCTTTTTGCAGACACACACCGCCTAGCTTTTGACGGGTGTAGACTATTTGGCCTTCAATCTGTTACAATTGTGGAGCTTAGGGGTATAGTACAGCGGTTAGTGCGTAGGTCTCCAAAACCTGAAACCGTGGTTCGATTCCACGTACCCCTGCCAAGAAAAATGACGAACTTTATGTTCGTCTTTTTTCTTGCTTCGGGATGCGAGGGGTTGGACAACGGGAGCGACAGCTTGCTGGCGCGAACCGTGGTTCGAACGCAAGGAGCAGAGCAGAAAAGCTACCTCTTAGCTTTTCTGAGCGCGACGCAGTGACGGAGTATTCCACGTACCTACACCAGGAGAAACTATAGCTGCAAAGACCTATTAAACTGAATGACTTATTTATTCATTCATAGCATTGGTTAAGCACCTTATTTGCTAATGATTTTTGAAAGTTCGGGTCTGAAGTTGTAATTATCATTGCTTGTTGGTATAGATATATACTTTGTGCAAATCTGAGTAACTACGTTCTCGTAAAATAGCTTTAGTTTAAATATGTCGTCTTCGATAATAATCGTGTCTGGAAAATATCCAAGTGTATTCAGAATCCCATTTTTATCCTGATGCGCAACACCCTTATTCAAGTAGTGTTTGTAATGAGAATATATTGTTTTGATGACGTTTAATTGTTCTAGAGCAATTTCATCATTAATAAATAATGGGACAAATTGATTCAATGAACGTTCGCCGGTAGGGTCAGTTATCCTCCTGATACCCATCGCGATGCACTGAGTTGCCATCACCTGAATTCTAAATATAAGCTCAGTTCTTGAAGAGATATCTATTTCAGTTACAGCATCAAGCAACGATTTGTACTCAATAACTTCTCGTAAATTGTAATTAAATTTATATAAGTAATCTCTTAGTACTGCGTGATCTTTTGTCGGTACGTTTAACGTAAAGGCAAAAGCTGCTTTGAACATATCTTCACCAGATAGATTGTTGTTTGTCATGTATCATTATTTTAATCTATTTTTGCTTAAAAAGTTCGAAGCTCGTCCACTAGGGGCTGCCAATAAGCTTATGTTTTGAAAAGTCTCCTTTTTGGAGGCTTTTTTGTTATGATATGAAATATGAAAACGAATAAAGAATACGTCAAGTCTCAGTCGGTGCAAATTATCTTCGTATCATTAATACTCATTTGGATGGTGTTACTTACCGCCTTCACGATTTGGTCTTGGAACCAGCATATATGGCAGGCTCGTGTAGACAATGAAACCATATTTCAATTGGTAAAGGAAAATGCCAATCAACAGGTGAAAATAGACGAACTTAGTAAGTAGGAATAGTTCTAAGCTCATCCACTATTGGCTGCGAAGCGTAATCGCAACTAAATTAGTCTCCGTCGTGGAGGCTTTTTGTTATGATAGACACATGTCATTAATATGCATCTCCGGCCATCAAGGTACAGGCAAGTCTACGATTTTAAAAGAATTGATAAGCTTGGGCCAAATAGCTTACGGGCTCGATGAAAACAAGGTTGCAGGTTACTATGATCTTGCTAAAGATATGCCGAGTGTAAATATTCCTCAGGGATTAAATCGTAATCTTGAATGGAGAAAAAATAACGTGTGGCGCGTCGATATGAGCAAAGTGCATACACTTGCGGTTGCAAAAGATAATAAGCCAACGTTTTATCTTGGCTATGCCTCGAATGTAGAAGATCTATGGGATGTTTGCGATGAAATTGTAATCCTTCAATTAAACGATGAAGCCACCATTGAACGACTTCAGCATAGAACTGATAATTCTTTCGGAAAGCACCCGGGTGAATTGCAGTTAGCAATAGAGAACAGTAAGAAAATTTATAATAAGGCAGAGTCTTATTCGAAGCACCCAGTGCACTTTATTGATGCATCATTAGATGTTCAGAGTATAGTGTTAGAAATCATTAGAATTTCGGATAAAAGTCCTAAGCTCGTCCACTAGGGCTGTAAAGAAGCCCGCATCTAAAAGTATCCGATTCAGAAGCTTTTTTGCTATGATTAGCTTATGGTTAAAAAACATCACAAAAACAAGCGTGTCCCCATCTTAAAAAAAGAACGTGTTGTCCTATGGTCCGTGATAGCGGTTCTAGTTCTCTCCCAACTAATCTCTGGATGGTTTCTGGTTCAATTATGGAACAACGAGCGTGAAAGCTCAAAAAATGATCTGTATACGTTCATTAATGATACCGAAAAAGAACGATACAAATATCCCGTCATTTCTATTGCTGAAAACCGGGTATATATTCCTGAAGCGCGCGTGTACTTACCGTTAACTGAAGCAACGAGAGATTTAAGGTATGATTATTTTCAAACCGGCAAAACAACACGCCTTTCTCTGAGCACTCAATCTTTTGTTGGAGCTCAAATTCAAAAAGATGACCATGCTTGTGATAAAACAATAGTCATCACTCAGTCAAGAGATTATTCTGAGGCAACATATTCCGAAATTGGTGAAATAAAGCCGACAAAAGATGGATTACGTTATGTAACGGCTCATAATAAGGGTACTTGTAGTATTTATCTTGGAACGGCTCAGGAAGAATTGATTGAAAGTGCAAAGTTGATTAATTTGTATTGATAGTTAGAACACAAGGAGTCGCTCGGAGACGAGGCTTTCCGTGTGCTTCGTATAAGCGTAATAATCGTAGCCAAGCCTTCATTCTAGTTGCTTTTGATTTGTACTTAAATTGACTCACTGTTAGTTATATTGACATACATCATATAATAAGTTATAAATACTTTAGGTTGAACGAATGTTAGACCTCGCGCGTGATGGTGTTCATCACTCACTGGAGAGGCTCAATAATGAGCAGAGGAGCAAGGCGTGACGGAAAAGTCCGTTACGTGAATAGCCACGGGTATGTCGAGTGGCTTGAGCCGCGAGATGTCGAAACCCTTAGGAGGATGGATGCCGCCGCGGAAAACCGCAACTTCAGCCATGAGCTGACGGACGGCACGACCATCTACGGAAACAAGGATGTCGAAGGGCGTCCAGGTCATGACCACGGACACGCAGGAGATGATTTCCATCGTGGTCCGCATAGCACCATCGGATCTGCTGCACTCGATGACCCACACACGGCTGAGGAGCATCGTAAAAATCGCACCGAGCGCTGGTAACTAAGCTAGGGTAGTTCGCACAACGCGAACTACCCTAGCATAAATAAAGGAATTATTATGGCATACAATGAAAATGACCCCAGAGGCTCCGAGTACCTGCATGCATTAGGCAAGAAGGTCTACGTAGAACCGACAAGCTTTGAATCACGTACGAATCTTGTCGAGTATCTCAACTATCATTCTGAATGGGCGCAGTCTTTATCGGAATCAGAATTACGGAATGGAGTGGGCGGTACTATTGCCTCGAACATCCTCGGCGCACTTTCATGGCAGGCTATAGGCAACACAGATGGTGTTAGTTGGATAAACGAGAAAGACGAGCCGGAACTATACGAAGCGCTAAATTTAGCGAGCACACTCGACAATATTAGCAATAATCCTGATGCGTGGAGCCGTTTATTGGAAATATTGAAGAAGGTAAAATAAAAGGTATTTTCTGTTTTTCAAACTTTATACAATAAATTCTAAGCTCGTCCGTTAGCGGCCGCCAACAAGCTATCTTCAAATAGACTATAACTTTGTAGTCTATTTTTGTTATGATTGGCACATGAACGATGATAAATATAGCAAAAGAAGGCTGTTTGGTAGTTTAAGCTGGCTGATTATTGGTGTCTACATTGCTGCAAATATTGCAATTATCAACACGATGATGCCTTTCTCTACGCTCGTTATAGTCCTTCCGATAATCAATATCGTGCTCATAGTTGCTTGGTTCATTGTCAGGTCTTTTTTTAACATTGCCAACGATCCTATTAAACATAGCGAATACCTTAACTCAAAAGCTACCGTCCACCCACCCGATAAATACGGAAATGAGAACCGGTCTGAGTACATACCGAATGTAAAGGTGAGGACAGAGCTATTCAATAGCATTAACACCGAGCCAAACAATAAAGCGTTATTCGATATTACATTAAAAGATTACTTAAAGCTCGAGCGAATTATTGTGTTTCATGACGAAAATAACTATGGAGCTTTGAAAGAAGTGAAGGTTGCTAAAGTGACAATGCGCGAAGTTGATATTGAAGTAAGTTTTTCTCCTGCCGTTTAACCAAAATAAGTATGTGAAAGTTTGCAGCTCATACGCTAACGGTTGCTAGGTGTAAGCATTGAGAAAAGTCTCCGTTTCGGAGGCTTTTTGCTATGATTAACATAGTGAACAAACAACCCCTCATTCTTCTCGTAGCAATTCTGGCGTCATTCGTAGCCTTTCTTGACGGTTCCGTGGTTGGCGTTGCATTGCCCCAGATAAGCGAGCAGCTTGGAGGAGGGTTATCGACTCAACAGTGGGTGAATGACGCATACCTAATCACCTTAGGCTCACTTATCTTAGCTGCCGGGTCGTTATCTGATATATTCGGTCGTAAGAAAATTATAGTTTATGGACTTATTGGCTTTTTAATAACTTCAATTCTTTGCGCTATCGCTCCGACCGTTGAAGTGCTCGTCATCTCTCGTGCACTTCAAGGAGTAGCTGGGGCATTGTTAGTGCCAAGCTCACTTGCGCTCATTGTCGGAGCTTTCTCTGGCCCCGCTCAATCAAAAGCAATTGGTTCATGGACAGCATGGACTGGGGTAGCTTTTATCATCGGCCCGCTTGTTGGTGGCCTTTTAGTAGACTTCATGTCGTGGCGCTGGGTGTTCATTATTAACGTCATACCTATTACTATTGCACTTATCCTCCTTCGGAAATTACATTTCGATGAACAGCTGAACCAATCGAAAACACTGGATATTCCTGGAGTGATATTAGGTGCAGTTGGACTTGGCGGTGTCGTATTTGCATTAATCGAGCAGGGTAATTACGGCTGGGCAAACCCGCTTATTTGGGTGACGTTTACGATTGGCGCAATCTGTTTAATTAGTTTTATCTATCACGAGAGCAAAACGAAATACCCAATGCTTCCCTTGAACCTATTCTCGGTTCGCAACTTTAGCGCAGGGAATATAGCGACGTTTTTCATATATTCCGCGCTTTCGCTCCAAGGTTTTATCCTCGTTATTTTTCTTCAACAGGTTGCTGGATACACAGCCACGCTTGCCGGCTTGGTATCGCTGCCGATTACGATTCTAATGCTCCTGTTATCATCGAAATTTGGTGCGTTAGCAGGGAAGTATGGTCCAAGGTTATTTATGACTCTTGGCCCGATTGTCTCGAGTATAGGGGTGTTTTCTATGCTGAGTGTCCAAGTACCTGTTAATTACTGGTCTCAGCTGTTGCCTGGCGTTATATTGTTCGGTATAGGGCTTTCTATTACCGTAGCACCACTTACATCTGCGATACTTGGTTCAATCAAAACTTCTCAAGCTGGTATTGGATCGGCAGTCAATAACGCCGTCTCGAGAATTGCTGGATTGATAGCAGTGGCTATTATTGGTATATTTGCCGGTAGCTCGCTTGACCTTGAAGGGTTTCGCACCGGTTTAATGATTTGTGCCGCTCTGCTGTTCATAGGAGGGTTGGTGTCGTTTGTGGGAATCCAGAATAGGCTGAAGCCATCCGTTAAGGGCCACCAGGCCTAATCATTTCCAAAACGTATCCGATTTGAAGACTTTATGTTTCTGTATGAATTGACTTTTTGTACTATTTATTATAAAATATTCGTATCTTTGGGATTCCGTAATTTCTTAGATGCACCAGACTAATCGAGCCTTCCAGCTCTTAGCTGGACTTACAAACTTGGAGTCAATATGGCCGATTCAACCAGCAGCATGGAGTTACTGAAAGCAGACACAGAGATGCAACTGAAAGTTCGGTTGAAAGCTGCCTTACGATGGCTCGGCTGTGCAGGATTCTTCATCATCCTGGCTATTTTTGCCTGGGTGCTGTCAACTATCACAGCCGTCCCCGGCGATGTACTGACCGCTGTATCCATCCTGGCCGTGGTTTTTCTGATCTACGCTCTTATAGAGCTGGATACCTACAGGATTCATCGCTCAGTAGCCAATCGGTTCTTCAAGTGAACAAGCGCCCGGGAGGTCACACTCCCGGGCAATAACTAGAGTTATTTATTGTATATAGATGATTGTGGTTATTGGATTAAAGGTTGCAACTCGTCCATTAGTTGTTGCCGGGTGTAGGTATGATGATGAAAGTCTCCAATTCAAGTGCTTTTTGATATGATAGACCCATGAAGCAAAAAGTCGTCATATCCGGAAGTGGAAGTCAGCAAGATGAAGTAAATTACTGGAAAAATAGATTTGAAAGCAAAGGCTTTGAAGTTATTGCTTTTCCTGTGCCTTGGAGCAATACCAATGGTCACGACTTAAAACTCGAAGACCTATATGTCTCTTTTTATGATGCTATTGACGCATGTGACATCTTTTTTCTAATGAACGAAGATAAGAACGATGTTAGCGGGTATATCGGGGCGAACTGTACCGCTGAACTAATTTACGCAACTGTATTGAAGTTAAGAGCCAGGAAAGATATGAAAATATACATTGCAAAAATACCTGATAGTAAAGTTCCTATCTCAGAAGAGGTGAGCAGCTTCTTAAGATTAGGTTGGGTTGAGTTGTATAAACCATAATCACAACTCTCAACTTCGGGGCCTTTTTGCTATAATGATAAGTACTGATTACCTTGAATCTCTTCAAACTGATCACCAATAATTCTTAATCCTTATAAAGGGGTCTTTCATGGAAGACAAAATAGAAACCGGTGCTCAGCAAGTACTTGCGAAAATAGAAAAATTTAGCGATAAGTATCGTACGGTAGCTTTACGGCTCCACGAGCTTATTGTTGCGACTGCGCCAAATCTTCAGCCGAGGCTATGGTATGGAATGCCTGGCTATGCACTCAGCTCGCAAGGGCCTGTTGTTATCTTTTTCCGAGAGGACAAATACATAAGCTTCGGGTTAACCGAAAATACAAAGCTTACTGAAATCGGGAATCCCGATAAAGAGCTCGTTGAGGTTGCATGGTATCTTGCCAGTCTTGACGCATCTGTAGAGGCAAAGATTGCTGACATTGTCCGCAAGGTAGTTGCTTAAACGTAAGCATATTGACTTAATACTTACAATATGGTATAATCCATTCTATTACTCGTGAGGTGATTTTGTGGAACTATTAATGGTTGTATTTTTCTTATCTATATTTGCACTTGCTGTGATTATTAACATCGTAGTGCTTAGATCTGCGGTGCCGCTAAAGTCAACATTATCCAAGGCTAAGCTTGCGGAGACTAAAGTTAACGATGCGCTGAGCATGCTCGACATGAAATCGTATGTTTTGTTTGAGAACGTAATTCTTCCATCCCGGGGCAATACTGCGCATACTGAAATCGATCATATCGTCGTGTCTCCTTACGGAATATTTTGCATAGAAACAAAAGCGCATAGCGGTTCAATTTACGCCTATGAAAGAAACAGAGATTGGGCGCAGTATCTTAGGGGTCAAAAGTATACGTTTAACAGTCCTCACCGTCAAAACTACAAACATATAAAGGCTATAGAGGATTTAGTTGGCTCAGACCTGAGGGCGGCTGTCCACTCGTATGTAGTTTTTCCGAATGCAACTCAAGTTGTGACTGATAGCAACTTCGTTTATTGCAATTTACAATCCTTTGTAGCGCATATTTCTAGACACAAACAGCCAGTCTACAATATTGCTGAATGTACTCGCATAATGAGAGCATTAGCGTACGCCAGTAGCCAGAAGGATGCTTTGTTAAGTGTGCACATTGATGAAGTTCAATCTTACTTAGCTACTAAATTAGTTTAATATAAGTCTCAATTACGGCGGCTTTTTGCTATGATATACAAATGATAACCGCCCTAGCTATACTATGCTGCTCTATCCTTTTATTCCTCTCTGTATTCCAAATCGCTCTCATTACGGGCGCACCGATAGGCAAGTACGCATGGGGCGGATCACATAGGGTTTTACCTGCTAAGTTAAGAATTGGAAGTATTATATCTATTTTTCTTTACGGCTTGATCGCATTGGTTGTGTTGTCTAAAACTGAAATAATTCCTATTTTTAATAATCAGTCCGTTATAGGTATCGTTACCTGGATTATTGCAGGATATTTTTGCCTAGGGGTAGTAATGAATGCGATATCTCGAAGCAAGTACGAGAGAAACCTAATGACGCCTGTTGCCTTGCTGCTAGCGATTATATGTATCGTCATTGCCACTTCTTAAATCCTTACAAGTCCGACGATAGTGGCCACCTCTACGGATACAGACTCGATACCCTCATCAGCAATAAACTAAATATAACGATCGCAAGTATAAACAGTACCATGTAATTCTTATAAACAAATCGATGCAGGGCTGGATACGCGAGCCAAAATACACCATAAAATATCGCATATCTACCAATTCGCAGCACGAGGGCTAGTAGTAGAAACAAAACAACATTTAAGCCAAACTCTGGCGCCATGTTCAAAAATACTTTGTATGGCACGCCTGAAAAAGGTTGATTAACGAGCCCCCATACACCCATTGACTGAAACCACTCATGAACCTTGGTAAACATACCTTCATATACAAAAGGCAGACTCAACATTGAGGCATGCGACATATAAAGAGTTAGCCCGATGATTGAACCGATGATCGTCCCAATGATGTCATAAATCAGCAGATTCACCCGGTGCCTTACCTTCATGAAAATGATAAGAAGCAACAAGAACTCTGGAATAACAAACCAAATTACCGCCTCCGCCGCAGCCCAAAGTAGCACTAGCCAGTTTAGGTAGGGGCTGTCAAAGAAACGATCCATGAACTGGTTAAAGCCTGGTCGTTTTTCGATAATTTGTTTACGATGCTTTAAGAAAAATAACAGTACAAACGGCGCAAAAAATAATACGATGCTACCGCCGACAAGTGCTATGTTCCATAAAATGTTAAGAGGGGTGTACAAGAACTATACGCCGCACAAATAGTTAGCGATGATCGCGAAACCAGTAAAGAACCAGCCAAGTATAGCTATTACGCAAAGAGCGCTACTTAGTGCCCGTATACCAGCGTTCTTTATGGTCAAGCCGACTATACCTGTAATAAGTAGGCCTAAGTAGGCAATTGGGTTCAGCCAGAACGCTATATCGTAGAAGTTTCCTGAGCATTGGCCCTTCTCTATATACTCAAACGGCCAGGCGAACATGCCTACGTACATTACAAACAGCATGAAACCGCTAATCGCTAAGAGTATGTAGAATAGGTGAGTTTTTCTAGTCTTTTTAACTTCGCTCACGCGTTGTTTTTCGAGTTCAGCCGCGTTGTTGCTGTAGATATCTTTGGCGACCCAGTCGGTTTGCGCGTCGTCAACAGGTGCCTGGAGTGGCTCCGCTAGTATTGGTGGATTTTGGTCGAGTGCTGGTGTTGGTAGTGGAGTCACAGCAGGCGCCGGATCATCTAGTGCAGGGGCCGGAATCTGTGTAGGAGCTGGAATAGGTGTTGGAACTGGCGTTGGTATTTGAGTTTGCGTAGGAACTGGTGTTGGTATTGGCGTTGGCACCTGTGGTGGTACGGGCGTATTCGGGGTCTCATCGTTATTCATGGCTTCATTCTACTGTAAAGCAGTAGCATGTACAACGATGGCGTTGTCGACTACAATAATAGGCAATGTTTCTACTGCTTGTCGTCGGTGTGTTCGCCTATATATGCGGCTCTGTGCCGTTTGCTAAAATTATTGGGCACTATTATGGTGTCGATATCCAAAAGCGAGGTAGTGGCAATATAGGTTTTGCAAACGTACTGCGTGTGCTTGGGTGGAAAGCTGCCGCTCCTGTGTTGATATTAGATGTTGCCAAAGGTTTCTTGCCGACCTTTCTGGCTTACAGCCTGTTTGGCGCAACAGTGGCATTTTTGGTCGGTTTTTTGGCAGTTCTTGGCCACCTTGCGCCGGTCTGGCTGAAGTTTAAGGGCGGAAAGGGTGTCTCGACGAGCCTAGGGGTATTACTAGGGGTTACACCAATAGTGGGTCTGATTGGTTTTCTGGCTTATGTAACGAGCAGTATTATATTCAAGAAATCCAGCTCAGCATCGCTTGTGGCCGGGCTATCGGTACTCATTGCTGGCGTACTTATGTGCCCATCATTTTGGTGGGCATATACAGTGCTTCTCCTGTCTGCTATGTTTAAATTAAGAAAAAACTTTACAGGAAAAGTACCAAATCATGATGACGCCTGATTTTATGCTCCGCTTTAGCGCCTTGCTTGTAGGCCTTATTGTTGTTGGGAGTATTGTTTGCTTGCCATTATACAAGTGGAAGCTTCGTGCGTTTTTTGCTTCATCATTATTTTTGAAGACTATTTGGTGGGTACCTATCTTTATTGTATTAGTCGCGATACTTTACGGTGGGGTTGCTGTAGCTATCGTGGTCACGTTGTTTATTATGCTCGCCGCTACTGTGGAATTTATCCGTAACCGTGGGTATAGAAGTAACGTTGCTGTAGCTTATTTCATTCTATTTTTGTTTTTGATGGCGCATCTGGGGCTTTGGTTTGTATATTTACCAGGCAGCGCGATGGTACTTGCCACTGTCTGTGTTATTTCTGTACTATCGGATGTAACTGCTTTCTTTTTAGGTAACTATGCTGGTAACCATAAGTTACCTCGATGGATCAATAATCGTAAATCATGGGAAGGGGTGCTTGGTCAGCTGATTGGCGCCGGCATCGGTGCACTGCTCTGCTGGTGGATACTGCAGACCACGGTGCCAATACTGGTCGTAGCTAGCATAGGCATCGCTAGTGCGCTTGGCGACATAGTAAACAGTATTGCCAAGCGGAGCCTCAATATTAAAGATTGGGGCAAAACAATTCCCGGCCACGGCGGCATGCTTGACCGCATGTCGAGCTTGTCGGCAGCACTGGCTGTTAGTTTGTGGCTATTAATATAGAAGAGTCTTCGTTTTGGAGGCTTTTTGCTATACTAACCCCATGGCCCACATACATACCAACTCTGGTGAATATGATCTTACTGCTAGCGCGTTCGTTGTCCGTGACGACTTCGCTGAGCCACGCTTATTGCTACATATGCATAAAAAACTTCACGTCCTGCTGCAGCCTGGCGGGCATGTCGAACTTGGTGAAAACCCATGGCAGGCAATTGAACATGAATTACGTGAAGAGTCAGGCTATACGTTTGACGAGTTAGAAGTGCTGCAAGCAAAAGACCGCCTGCGTTCTATCTCAGGTGCACAACTGCACCCTACGCCAGTTGTCGTGAATACTCACAACTTTGATACCGAGGGAAACCACAGGCATACAGACATGTCTTTTGCATTCTTAGCACACGGAGAGCCTTCACTTTTACCAGAAGATGGAGAATCGAATGACATCCGTTGGCTTAGTAGCGAGCAACTAGCTAAACTTGATAACACGGAAATTTTTGAGAATGTACGAGAAATTGGACAGTACGTACTAAACCATGTGTACTTTGAATGGGAGCGATCGAGCGCTAAATAAGCGTTCCATCTCATACATTAGCCCCTTCAACCATAACCATATTGACATTTATGCCTATTTATGCTATTATGTAACTTACTCAATGAGCCATCTCAAAGAGCGTTTTCCAGACCAATCGAGCTTCCAGCTCTTGGCTGGATATACAATTCGGAGGCATTACAATGTCCATCAACAACGAACCGTTGGTTCTCATTGCCGATGACCTGCCAAAGGTGATCGACTTCTACAAGCAGCTTCTGATTAAGAAGTACGACATCAGCACGGTCAGCGCCACCACCCTGGATGAGCTCGACGAGGTATTTGACAGATTCATTCAACAGATTGATCTCGTCATCCTCGACGGCTGCATCCCCGGCAACGACATCAACACCATCGAATTCATCGAGCGTGCTCGTGCGCGAGGCTTCACCAAGCCAATCATCGCGGCATCGAGCCTGCCTGAGTACCGAATGCAGATGGTGGATGCGGGCTGTAGCCACGAAACAGAGAAGGAGTTCGCTCCTGAACTGGCTTCCTGGATCCTGAAAGGCCTCTGATCACATCCCGACCCATCCTTGCTTAGGCGAAGGTGGGTCGGGGCACTACCTGACTTATTAAGTTTTTAATGATTTGGTTGGTGAACTGATTATTGAGCAATTTGCTATGATAAGGGTAATGAAACACTTAGTTATTGCCGTCAGTCCCGATTCCTCACTGAAGCTGTTGGGATCTTTTGCCGATGTTATTGTTCTAGATGTGGAATCTCTCGCAGGCATAGGTGTCTCGTACGACACGGTCTATATCAGGAGTCATTTTGGTCAGGAAGCTACACTACCTCAAAATTTTCGTGGTGAGATCGACAGCTTGGCTCAACAAGCTAAAGACAGTAACCCAAATGTAAGATTCATCGACAGCATGGATACCGTTGATGCAATCGTCGCCTTTGAAGACAAGTGGTTGCAATACACCTATTTTGGTGAGTTTATGCCTCGAACAGAAATCTACCATAATGGCTTGGATATTTCGAACTTCACGCGCCCAGTGTATAAAAACAGATTGTCATCACAGGGCACTGGAGTGACATGGGACAGGGAAAGGGTCATAGGCTCAACGGGTGACTGGATCGTTCAAGAGTCTTTAGACATCCGAGAAGAGTTACGTATCTATATTATTTGCGGTGAAGTGTACCCAATTTGCGCAGTGAAACAAAGCATGACCGAGGGTAATAAGGCCGAAGGAATTAACTCGCGCCCATTAACGCAAGAGGAAATAACATTTTCATTACGCCTTATGCAGCAAGCTCCTGGCTTAGATATTGTTGGCATCGATGTAGCGCGTAGCTTGGATGGAGAACTAAGCCTGATGGAAGTGAACAGATCTCCTGGGTTTGCGAAGTTTTACCAGCTGACCGGCGTTAACTTGGCGGATACGTTATACGAGAGGCTTGGCACGGTATAGCATTATATAAAAGTCTCCGAAATGGAGGCTTTTTGTTATGATTAATGAATGCAGTCTCACCTAAAAAGAAAGAACAAACGCGCACTACTTATTGGTGTCGGCGTTGTAGCGCTTTGTATTGTTGGGGTGTCTATTATTTTTGCACAAAGTCGGTTTAATCCTATCCCGCAAATTATATCCAGCCAGAGTCAATCGAACGAACGGCTAGCCTTTCCTGTGTTAGACGCGGCTCAGCTTTCAACCGACCAGCAGAAAGTGATTGAAATACTCAAAACTGAGTACGCTCTCAACCCAAAGGGGACTAAGTACTCAAGTGGCATTGAAGAGCCTTGGTGCGCCGACTTCGTCAGCTGGGTGTTTAACGAGGCTGGCGTGCCGCTTTCTAACCCAAACTCAGGGTCTTGGCGAATTCCTGGCACCTACACGCTTAGGGAATACTATGAATCTATTGGTAAATTGAAACTGGCAGACTCAGGCTATGTACCAAAAGTCGGCGATATTATGCTTTACGATAATCCAAGCCCGTTTGGTCAACATACAAACGTCATTATTAAGAATGAAGACGGAATCGTTACGACCGTCGGAGGCAATGAACCGGGCGGTATAAGAATTGTAAAACACTCAACGCCGGATGCGGCTGGGTTTATTGGTTATGGGGTGTTCTAACGTATGTCATCCAAACTAATCATTATTCGAGGTAATTCAGGGAGCGGCAAGTCTACTGTCGCCCGCTTGGTTCATCAGAAACTCGGCCAGGACACAATGCTCGTCCCCCAAGACGTTATTCGTAGAGAAATACTGCATGTAAAGGATAGGGTTGGCAACCCTGCTGTGGAGCTTATATCTAAAGTTGTAATGTATAGCAAAGAGATTGGGTACGATGTAGTACTTGAGGGCATTCTTAGCAAGAAGCTGTATGGCGCCATGCTTGATGAACTTATTACAGAATTTGCCGATAATGTCTTTGTTTTTTATATGGACGTCAGTTTTGAAGAAACGCTCATTCGTCACAAGACAAAACCGAACAAAGATGAGTACGGCAGCGAAAAGATGAAAGAATGGTGGCTAGAAAAAGATTACCTTGCAGTTCCATCCGAAAATATTATTCCCGAGAACTACAGCCCAGACGAGGCCACCGAATATATACTTTCTACACTATCTTAGTGTGATGCATTTTTCGTCTCACTATTTGATAGACTTTGCTATCATTGATACATGCGTCACACCTCTCGAGCTATAATAATCAAGAACAAACAACTCCTGCTCCTTACTGGCCATGGTGCAGATTTTTATTGGACACCGGGTGGCGGTAGAGAAGAAGACGAAACTGCCGAAGAAGCACTCGTCAGGGAAGTCAAAGAAGAGCTAAGCATGGACGTACTTGAGTACTCACCGTATCTGTTCTACGAATACGGTAATCAAATCGTCTCTAGCTACATTGTCGATATCGAGCACGATTTCGCAATCAGCAATGAAATTACAGGCTATATATGGTTCAAGCCAGGTGATGACTATAAGTTGTCTGAAGGTTTAGAATTTAAGCTACTGCCGCAGCTTCTTGCCGACGGGCTGCTTTAGTTCGTGATCCTCGTCCGAAACTGATATTATTGAATTATGTATCCCTCAACTATCTACCGCGTCGTTGCAAAAGCACTCATCACTGATGAAAATAACAAAGTACTTGTCGTTAAAGAAAGTCAGGATTTTTGGAGTTTACCGGGAGGTGGGCTTGAACACGGCGAGACGCCACAAGAATGTATTGTCCGAGAGGTAGAAGAAGAGATCGGGCTTTTGGACGTAACCGTCGGTGAAATTGCCTATTCAACCTCCGTGTATCTTGATCAAAGAGACTATTGGATGAACTGGGTTGTGTACAGGGCAAGCGTCACGTCAACTGATTTCGTCTTGGGCGATGGTGTTACAGATGCCAAGTTTATTGATATTAGTGAAATTGAGGCCAGTACTCATTTGTTAGAAAAGTTGATTGTTGAGACGGTTCGTTCATGCCAACCGTACTAAATGTTTTAGGCAATTTATTGTACCTAATCGGTGCACTTATATTGATACCTGCCGGACTGATAATTATTACTAGTCCAAGTACATTGCTGCTTGCAGGTCCTGTAGCTCTATTAATCCCAGTAGTGGGCGCTGCTGTTGGAGGGTTAGGTAAGTTACTCAAGAACAAGGCGCGCAAATAAGCCCTCAATAAAATACTGTCTAAATAATGGTATAATGCAAACCATGGAAAAAATCACCCTCGGTAATGAATACCTTCGTCTTAACTCTGACATTTCAACTCGGAATGCCGAGGCTCTTCTGGAGTTAGGAGAGGGTGGCGACCTGACCATGACAGAACAGGTGAGGCGCGCTACGGCCTTCTATCACCACGCAATGCTTATGTACGTAGAAGGTGGCGATGTACACTCTGTATCGGACTTAGGGAGTGAAACTATTCCCTTGTTCGACAGCCCGGTTGGTGATGCTGAGGTTAGTACACGTGTGGCGTTATCAGTTAACCTCAACATAGAAACAGCTAAAGTACTTCAAAATCTGGGCGTTGGTCGGCAAAGTGCTGAAACGTCCGTATTGGATAACGTGATAAATCATTATTATCAAGCGGTTAGAAGGTCTAATAACGGTCAAAAACTTATTGCTGAATCGTCAGATGGTATCCAACGCGAACTTGTGTTTTTATAGTCTGTAAATGTTTTTAATTGTTCACTGGCCATAGAGCCGCAAAACCCTTAAAGATTCATTAAGTATCCATCCTATATACTAAAACTCATGAGAATTTTAGTCATAGAGGATGCCGTAAGAATTGCCGATTCTATTAAGGTCGGGCTCGAACAAGAAGGCTATGCGGTAGACGTTGAATACGATGGCGAGAACGGCTTACTCGCCGGACTTAACGAACCCTACGATCTTATTATCCTTGATATTATACTTCCCGGTATTGATGGCATTTCAGTGTGCCGTCAGCTGCGCGAAAATGACATTACAGCGCCTATCCTTATGTTGACAGGGAAAACCCAAGAGAGAGACGTTATTGAGGGTCTCAACGTTGGAGCTGATGACTATCTTACAAAACAGTTCTCGTTTGATGTCTTGCTTGCGCGTATGCGTGCGCTGCTACGCAGGCCAAAAGACTTCATGACAGACGAGCAGCTTTCGGTTGAGGATTTGACTATGTCTTTGTCTGGTCGTACAGTCAGAAGGGGGGATGTGATGATTCACCTCTCCCGAAAAGAGTTTGCGATACTAGAATATCTACTACGCAACAAAGGGAAGGCCTGCAGCAAAGAGGACATTATAAGCCACGTGTGGAACTTTGATGCCGACATTTTACCAAACACTCTCGAAGTATTTATTGCCTATCTAAGAGCAAAGATCGACAAGCCTTTTGGTAACTCCTTAATACATACGATTCGTGGCTTTGGGTATAGAGTCGGTAATTAATTATGAAAACAGCAAGCAACACTAGGCTGCGGCGTTTACCAGCACGTACGTTGGTATTATCTTATCTGCTTATTATTATGACAACGAGCATTGTATTTAGTGCTGTCTTTTATGTGACAACTTCAAACCAAGCGAATGCGCATAGCCTTGGCGTGGGCTTAATTATAATAAACATCGCAGTCTTAGCTGTTGGGGCGGCATTGAGCTACTGGCTCGCACGCAGGACACTGCGACCAATTGAAACCGCTCTCGACAAACAAGACCAGTATATCGCTGACGCATCACATGAGCTAAGAACTCCACTTGCGTCTGCTTTGCTTAGCAATGAAATTGCCCTGAAGAACAGCAAGTTGACACTTCTGCAAGCCAGGTCTATCATCCAAGGCAACGTGAAAGATATGGAGGAGTTAAGGATCCTATCTGATGAACTACTACGAGAATCTGAAACTCAATCGCGAGTATTAAATTTGGTAGAAATTGACACTCACGCGGTAACGCAAGAGGCAATTCAACGACTTGCAGTAATAGCTGCTGAGAGTAATACTACTATCAAGAATAAGACCTCGGCGCTTAGGATAACCACAGATGCTGATATGGTGCGGAAGGTGCTAGTAATTCTTATCGAGAACGCTATTAAGTATAGCCCTGGAGAATCGACCATAACAGTAACTAGTCGCCATAGTCGATCGAATATTAATATCGTAGTAGCAGACCAAGGTGTAGGCATTGACTCTGATGACCTGGGTAATATCTTTAACCGCTTTTATCGTACGGAATACTCCAGAATGCAAACGGCCGGCTATGGGCTTGGTTTGGCAATCGCCAAGAAGCTTATCGAAGAAGTAGGCGGCTCACTGAGCGTGAAGTCCATAATTGGTGAGGGCAGCACGTTTACCATTAAACTTCCGACAAATACAAACAAATTCATGGTACCATCGGCAGACCAAACAAACTTAGCAAATAGCCAAGCTTCTCGGCCAGCTGAAGAAGAGCCGCACGGTGCCAAGAACCGGATTTAGCGTATAGTCGACCCCAGCAGGGGAGTATAATTGTAGTATGTTAGATGACACTACTGGAAGAATTAACCAACTAAAAAATGACGTATCGCTGTTTAGGCCAATCGTCATCGTATTTCTTGCCGTAGTTGTGGCCAGTACCATCTTTTTTCATTTCGTCGAAAGCTGGCGATGGTTAGATTCGTTCTATTTTACAATCGTGACTATGTCTACGGTTGGCTACGGTAATTTTGTACCAGCTACCGACCTTGGAAAGATTGGCAATATAGTCTTAATATTTGTTGGTATCGGTATCTTTACGGTCGTAGCGACCCAGGTCGTAAGGCGCTATGGCATTAAACGACTCGAGAAAGAGGAGTCTAAACACAAACGGTAATTAGGGTATTCGCTAGCTTATAGTACCCCACGACGGCGCTTACGGCGCCTAACCCCCATTACTGATACCGGTGTAAGTGGCCTTCCAATCATAACTACCTCCTATCTTATTAGGCATTCATATTTTCAATTTCTTCGACTGCTTCAGCGATGGTATCCGGATGAATACGTCCTTCGGCTAGTAAAACCCCGCCAGCATCAAGCAGCGCGTTTTTTAAGCCTTTCGCCCACAACTGTTCGATGATTAATAACCCCGCCGATGAATCATCATCCATTGAAGCACCAAGCTTGTTGATGTCTTGTTCGGTGATTAAGGGCGTGTCGCCTGTATACCCAGATTCTGTTACGGCGTCTTTTAGTTCGTCGTGTTGATTTTCAATTTCCGCTACGGCTACATTGCCACTGTCGTCTTTAATGACAAATATAAGGTCAACTAACCGTATTGCACCACTTTTGACGGCCTTTGATAACTCGCTCAGGATACTACCGTTAAAGTTATTGCCCTCAAAACCCACTGCGACGTAATCTATTGGTCCAAGCATAGATACCTCCTCATCTTTATAGTTTGATGGTGATAATTTTAGTATGGATCCGGCGTAAGGCGGTGTCTGTTAGGTATCCGACACACCGTGGCTGTGAATATATCTATTTGATTTGTGCGGGCGTAAAATATAAGGAGAGACAAGGTTTCGTTACGCAGCGAAAGGTGGTTACTCTGGTGTTAGATAGGATTAAAGTCGATGGTAAGTTGACCCTTATGTGGACAGAGGCGGCGAGAGCCTTCGTATGCATGCTTCCTATGTTTGTTGCCACTGGCTTAGGTAAGACTGCCTTTTTGGTTTCGCTAGGGCAGGGAGCCTTCTTTTACAGCACACTATTTTTACCGAAGAGAATTGGCGCTCGCGCCGTTATGGGCTCACTAGTGCTTGCACTAGGCTTAGGGTTTTACTTAATTGGTGGCGTTGTTTCGCCGAACCCGTGGGTGGCGTTATCATTTACTTTTATGGTGTGTCTCAACCTTAGTTTTTTGAGCAGTTGGAAGATAGGTGGCCCGCTTGCTTTGACACTTGTCATGATATACACTGCCGGGCTAAACACCGGATCGCCCGAAAAAGCTTCGGCTAATTTTTTAGTTTTTGCGTTTGTCATGACATGGTGTGCATTGATTTCGCTACTACCGATATGGAAGCCTATCGAGCCGCCTAAGGTTGATGAAGCGCAGACCAACGGCGCCTTAGCGGAGCAAGGGTTACGAATGGCTATCGGCGCCTCCATCGCACTAGCAATCTCCTATCTTGCCGGTTTCGCTAAAATCGGCTGGGCGACGAGTGCGGTGGGCAATGTTATTCGCTATGATGAGAAGCTATCAAAAAGAAGAGCAATGGCCCGCTTGTTAGGTACTATCGGTGGTGCATTACTGGCTTCGATTGGGCTCGCATTCGTTACAGATATTTCGGTACTTGTGTTAATTGCTGGAGCCTTTGCTGTCTTGAATGGGCTATTCAAGAAAACTAAACTTGGAATGATGCCACTTTTCTATACTGCGACGATTCTTCTGCTTTACTCGGCAAACGATTTAACTGCGGGAACGGAAAATGTCATCCAGCGAGTGCTGTATAACCTCATAGGCATTGTTATCGCCGTGATTGTCGTGACGTATCCTTTCCCTTGGATAATGAAGCGAGTGAACCCTTCGAATTCACCACAATAATAACAATACATAGCCAAGCAGCACTGACGATCCACCCGGCCAGAATATCCGTAGGGTAGTGAACTCCTAAATATAACCTCGAGAAGCCAATTACGAGAATAAATAAACTACCTGCCCAAAAGGCTATCCAGCGGTAACGCGTAGACCAAAAGATATATATAACAGAGAGTGCCAACGCTGCACTAATCATGGCGTGTCCGCTAGGGAATGAAAAGCTAGTCTCTACTACTAACTGATCCCACAAATCTGGCCGAGCACGTTCGAATATAAGCTTTAATATAATATTCAACAAAGCAGCCCCGGCAACAGTCGAGCCGACAATAAGTGCTTTCTTATTTTTGTGACGAAGCATAAGGAACGATAGCAAGCCGATAGTAAGAGTGATAATACTTATTACGCCACCGAATTGCGTAACGACCACGAAAAGGGTGTCTAGGAACGATGATGAAAAGCCGTTAATCGTTTTTAATACCGCCTCATCAAGCCAAAGCGTTTCGCCTTCAAACACCTCGTCTGCTATTTGAACAAAACCGATCACTAATAATAAGAACATCGCAAAGTTGACAGAGAGAAAGGCGACCTTATGTTCTGAAATATACTTTAAGAGCTTCTGCATTACGAAAGACAACCCTAAGCGAGTTTAATATCACCTTTTTCAAAAGCAGTAATGAGTCTTTTTCGCATCTCGGCCGTTACTGACCATTGGTCTGATGGTTGCGTCTTGCCTGAGATGGTTACTTCAATCGAGCTACTAGTAAACGCACCTATCGCACTAAATTGCGGCGGGCTGAGAATTTTCGCTTTCCATTTACTACTTTCAGCAAGTGCGTCGCCAACTTGGTTGATTACGCTAATCGCATTATCTAAATCAGTTGCCGCATTGAGTAGGATTTTGAAGTTCACCTTGCTGTAGCCCATGGTTTTATTGATGACGTGAATAATAGAGCCGTTCGGGAGGTAATGAACGTTGCCACTGTCGTCGCGAATGACTGTCGAGCGTGTACCAATGTATTCAACCCGACCGTCGGCATCATTTATAGTGACATAATCCCCAACACGGTATTGGTTTTCGGTAATAATAAAGATACCTGTTAAGAAGTCTTTAACAAGTGTCTGGGCACCAAAGGCGATAGCGATACCAATGATACCGGCCCCTGCAAAGAATGGTGACAGGTCGAATGCTGGAAACAATTGCTTTAATATCGCCGCAACCGTAGTAGCCGCTATCAACAGCCGCCAAATTCCCGTTACTAAGTTTGCAAGTGTCGCTTGGCGTTTTTCGACATCTTTTTTAGGTGAGTTACGCAAATGCCCACGCACAATCTGTCGAGTAATGGCATTTAAAATCTTAGTTCCGAGGTAATAAGCCGCCACGCCGCCTACTAAAATAAAGACAATCGGTACACCGGTGTTATTGATCCAATCAGTAAATGTATTCATTCATTTAGTATACAGGCAAGTTTTAGATATTCCACTTATGCAGGTATACTAGTAAGACTATAAGCCAGGAGACAACATGATTTCATTGCCCAAATACCAACCTCTACAATGGATAATCATTGAGGGCGATAATGCATTTGCACAGATCATTAACGCCAGTGAAAAAACTGAAGGCGGCTGGACATATCGCGTCTCCTCGAACGGAACCGACATTCAACACATTGAAGAAGAAAAAGTTCTTGCGTATCAAGAAAACAGTAAATGGATCAAGAAGTCTGTCGTAACCACACAGAGCGTCTATGCCTAATAGTATAAAGACGCCCGTACCACAACCGAAGCGACGGAAATCATTTACAATACTCATTATCGTCCTCGTATGTGTATTTGTGGTCATGCCACTGTTGATTACTGCTGCTGCGATAGCTGTATTGCCTTCAGCAAAGCTCTGCTCTGGGCTTGTACGATCAGGCATTGCGGTGAGCGCTTTGTACGAATCGGAACCTAAACTTGCAACTTACGATTATCACTGTCTTGGTGGCACACCTCCAACGGCAGAAAACCAGTACACTTCAATAGGCGTAACCTCTGAAGCTAACTACGAGTCGAGTGATGCATTCCAGAACGCAATTACAAGCAAATTGACGAGTGCTGGATGGTCAGCTATACAAGTTTCAAGTGAATCGGCTGCTGACGCACAAGCTGTTGCGTTCGTGAAGGATGGCTTTACTGCCGCAGTTACGGTAAATAGCTACCAACCTGCCTATGGCAAGCTGAAGCTAACACCCACCGAGTCTGCTCAAACAAACTTTAGCTTTGTCTTTGAAAAATCCCCTGACGTACCGAGGTCGCTAACCAAAGAACAGCAGTTGAAGTATGTCACCGTACCTGTCTACACTTCCGAGTATGTGCCTGCTGGCTATAGCGAATGGTCGGTCAATAATAACCCACTTAGTAGTGCGTCAACTTCTGTAACGCTCACGGGTGGAAAGGGGACGGTAAGTCCCCGTATGATTGTATCGGCTGTGCCCTCTGGTTACGACATTACTACAGACAGAGAACTACTAACTACCACTACCGACGGTGTTGCTGTGTACCGGGCTGCGACAGGTTCTTATAAGAACCGCTATGATTTGGCTGCAATTGTAGGTTCGAATCTCGTAACACTACAGCTGGCATATCAGCATCCTCATGTTGATCCTCAGTTAACAAACGATGATATTTCTCAAATTCTTGGCTCGCTGAAACAGACCAATACACCCGCGAAGTAATCAATAATATTTTGAAAGTTTCTCCAAACACCTGATTATGCTTAACATGAGCGTATAATAAGAAGGTTGTAAATTAAAGGAGACCATAATGAATATTTCTGATATTAAAGCCCGACAAATTTTAGATAGCCGTGGTAATCCTACTGTTGAAGCCGATGTTACCCTTACGGATGGCACTCTTGGCCGCGCTGCTGTACCCTCTGGTGCAAGCACTGGTTCACACGAAGCAATTGAGCTTCGCGATGGTGATAAAGCCTACGGCGGAAAAGGTGTATTGCAAGCCGTTGGATTTGTGAACACTGAAATTCGCGATGCCCTTCTTGGTAAGGATGTTTTTGACCAGGCTGGCATTGACCAAATTATGATTGACCTTGACGGTACTCCAAACAAGGCCCGTTTTGGTGCAAACGCTATTTTAGCCGTATCTCTGGCTGTTGCAAAAGCCGCTGCACTCGAGCAGAAACTTCCTCTGTATCGATACGTTGCAAACCTCGCCGGTACTACAGAACTCAGCCTGCCACTTCCTATGATGAACATTATTAACGGTGGCTCACATGCCGCTGGAAGTACTGATATCCAAGAATTCATGATTATGCCAGTTGGGGCTACAAGCTTCAGCCACTGTATTCAAATTGGTTCAGAAATCTTCCACGCACTCGCAAAGGTTCTTCACGACAAAGGTTACGGAACAACTGTTGGTGACGAAGGTGGCTACGCGCCAGCTGTTAAGAACGGTAATGCCGAAGCGCTGGAACTTATTGCTGAAGCAGTCGCAAAAGCCGGTTATACACTTGGCGAAGATGTTGTTCTAGCACTTGACGTTGCAAGCTCTGAACTTCTAGAAGACGGTTTGTACGTCCTTAATACTGAAGGTAAAAAGTTAAATAGTACTGAAATGACTGCATTTTACAAAGACCTCGTAGCTCGTTTCCCAATTCGTTCAATCGAAGATGGTTTAGGCGAAGACGACTGGGCTGGCTGGTCAACATTAACTGCCGAACTTGGTGATTCATTGCAATTAGTTGGCGACGACCTATTGGTGACAAACACCGAATTCTTAAAGCGCGGTATTGAAGAAAAGGCTGCAAACTCAATTCTTGTTAAGGTAAACCAAATTGGTTCACTGACCGAAACGATTGCAGCTGTAAAGATGGCCCACGATGCTGGTTGGACAGCTGTTATGTCACACCGCTCAGGCGAGACTGAAGACACGACAATCGCCCACTTAGCAGTTGGCCTAAATACTGGCCAAATCAAGACAGGCAGCCTCTCACGTACCGACAGGGTTGCTAAATATAACGAACTCCTTCGAATTGAAGAAGAGTTAGGTGACTCAGCTATCTTTGCTGGTCGTAACGCACTCAAGCGAGGCGCGTAATGGCATATTTAGTACTTGTACGCCACGGACAATCTGAATGGAACGCTCTTGGCCTATGGACGGGCCAAGAGGATGTCTCTTTGACCGAGCAGGGTAAAGCAGAAGCTCGTAAAGCTGCTGAACACCTACGGAACATTACACTCCACAAAGCTCACACCTCGTCACTCAGCCGTACTCACCAAACACTCGAGGAAATCAAAAGTGCGTTAAGCCACACTGACCTTGAGACCGTGCAAGACAAAGCGCTGGACGAACGCCACTACGGTGATTACCAAGCAAAGAACAAGTGGGAAATTAAAGAGCAGGTTGGTGATGAAGAGTTTACCAAGCTTCGCCGTAACTGGGATCACCCGGTGCCAAATGGCGAGACGCTTAAAGACGTGCACGCCCGTGTGTTGCCATATTACGAAGAGCACATTCTGGAAGACCTTAAGGCTGGCAAGAATATTATAGTCGCCGCCCACGGCAATTCTTTGCGCGCATTAATGAAGCACCTTGATGAAGTTGACGACGACCATGTTCACGAGCTCGAAATTGGTACCGGTGAGGTAGTAATGTACGAAATCAGTGAAGATGGTTCGGTTATTGAGAAGTTGGTATTGAATGAGGGTGGTAAAGCGTAAGCTAACACTGACTCCGAAGAGCCCCAGCCCGAGAGCCTAAAAACTCTCGGGCGACAACCAGATTTATTTATTAAATATAAATGAGTGTGTTTGTTTAATAACTGTATAATAGAAAAAGATTATGAAAACAGTTAAAGTATCCATCCAAGATGAGAACACCCTTGTTCTACAGGAAGACGCCACGAAAGGTGACTTAATTGACCTGAAATCAATTCATGAGACTGATATTGATAAGGCGACTATTAAAAGCGTCGTCAATTCTATTAAGATGGAAGAGTTCAATGCTCAACTGAAAAAAGAGACCGAAAACATCGAGCGCCAGAAAGCGCTTGAGGCTCGCCTTAAAGAGCAAGAAATTATCGACCGTTCAAAGGATGCTATCTCTAAAAAAGAGCAAGAAATTGCCGCCCTTAATTCAAAGCTTGAAGCGATTGCTACTCAGACCGCATCCGAGGTTAAGCTCAAGGCGTTGCAAGACCAGCAGCTGATTGAAGAAAACTATCGCCAAAAACTTTCTGATAAAGAAATTGAAATTAATGATATTAAACATCAAAAAGAACTGGATGAAGAGAAGTTAAAAGATCAGCTTCGTTCAAGTGAAACAGCGCTGGTATCACTCAAAGAAATGCGTTCAAAGATGAGTACGAAGATGATAGGTGAGTCGTTAGAGCTGCACTGTGAGAATGAGTTTAACCGTATTCGACCCTTTGCATTCCCGAATGCAGAGTTCACGAAAGATAATAAAATATCTGCAACCGGCTCGAAGGGCGATTACATCTACCGCGAAAACGACGAGAATGGCAATGAAATCCTCTCAATTATGTTTGAGATGAAGAATGAAGATGACAATACTGCAACTAAGCACAAAAACAGTCACTTCTTTAAAGAGCTCGATAAAGACCGCAAGGAAAAGGGCTGTGAGTTTGCCGTGTTAGTGAGCCTGCTTGAAAAGGATAATGAGTATTACGATGATATCGTTACGGTTCATGAATATCCCAACATGTATTCAATCCGGCCGCAGCACTTCATTACGACTATTGGCTTTTTACGCCAGGGTAATATGAAATCACAAGAACTACGCCGTGAAATTCACGTGCTAAATAACCAGAATATTGATGTTACAAACTTTGAGAATAATATGAATGCTTTTAAAGAAGCGTTTGGCCGCAACTACAACCTTGCATCTGACCAATTTACTAAAGCGATTGATGAGATTGATAAAACGATCGATCACTTGAATAAAGTTAAGGATAATTTGCTTAAGTCTGACAATAACTTGCGTTTGGCTAACAATAAGGCGACAGACCTTTCTATCAAGCGCCTCACAAACAACAGTCCGAGTGTAGCTAAGGCATTTGACCAAACAACCATAGACTCCTTAAACAATTAGCATGCACGTAAACGTATCTCACGCCCACTTGTCGCTTCTTTCAAAACGCATTGAGCTGCGAAGGTTGTTTACAACGTACGGATTAGTGTCTATCGCTCTCTCTTTCGTGGGTGCGTTCGGGCCAATTTACCTCTTCAGATTAGGCTACAGTTTAACGGATATTCTTACATATTTCCTACTGACGGCTGCTATTAAAATTGTCGTGCTACCGTTCGTATTTAAGATAATGCATTCTATTGGTAGCAACCGAGTTATGGCAATTGGAGTTGTTTTCTTTATCGTTAACTTCTTACTATTTGCCACGCTTGAAGCGGGCGCCTGGCCATTGTGGCTGTTGGCTGTACCTAAGGCTATTGGTAACGCCTGTTACTACGGTGGATACCGGGTAAACTTCGCAATTGCTCATACTAAAGAAAAGACCGGTAGCCAAGCAGCATTCGCTCAATCGATGATATTAACACTTGGCATCTTCGCCCCACTGGTCGGCGGCGTGCTGTCATTCTTCTGGTCAGTCAGCGGTGTCTACTTTGCAGCTATTATCCTGTTTATTTTTGCAGGAGCGATTATATGGAATGCGCCGCAAGAAATAATTAAGAAAATTCAATTTAGAAATGTTCCGAAGGGTGCTGCATTGAAAGATTACGGTTCGAACTTCTCGTATAGTTTTAGCGGACTATCTGATTTGTTTGTTTGGCCGATACTTATTAGCCTGATCATACCTTCGTACGTTGGTATCGGTGCGATTGCAACTTTCTTCGCTGTGTTATCTATTGTGGTAACAATATACGTCGGCAAACGCATCGATAATAAAATTAAAAAGAACCGCTACTTGGGATACGGCGTGAGCGCAAGCTTCATGTACAGCTTCGGCAGGCTGTTTGCGACAACAACACCACACCTTATCGGGCTTGGGTTCTTAAGCGCGTTAGGCAGCTCCTTGACGTCCCTTAGCTACGACAAACGATATTACACCAACGCCACAAAACGCAATTGGCTTGAATATCTATTCGCCCAAGAGATTGCCAATGCTTTGCCATGGATTTTGTATTTCCCAATCCTAATAGTTGCGTCTTTGTATCTCGATATCAACCAACTGCTTTACCTTGGTGTATTGATAACTATTCCATTTATATTTGGAACATTACTGATTCGTCGAGAGAATGAGACGGTTCGCTTACGCGCCGATAGCTCGCGCTAAAACCGTACCGCTCAGCGGGTAGCCTGTAGCATCAGAAGGGTGTAGCCCATCGGCATTAATAAGTGTCGATAACCCACGTGTGTCGTTTAGGAATGTGGAGAATAAATCTACAACGCTCCATCCCTGGGTGCTAGCTAGTCTATCTAGCTCATCCATTCGTATGACATGTGAAACTCCATAGGCAGCCTCGTTAACCCAAGCTGAAGTGTGCGGGTTCTGCTTAATGACGGCAACAGCAGTATTCGGCAATAGGGCCTTAACTGCATTAACCCACGCAAGGTAGGGCGTCAGCCAAACAATTTGGCCAGATTTGCCAACTTCATTATGCGAGTTGCAAAATAATAAGACAGACTGGCCGTAATCCGGCGTCTCTTTGACAATTCGGACTGCGTCGACATGATAGCTCATAGCCATTCCGGCGCGAGCTGCGTTAAGAATAGTTAATGTTTGCGAGCCTCCAAAAGTGGTGGCAGCGTCGGGGTAGCGTTCCCACGATTCTGGTAATACAGGTGTCACTAGTGCACCGTCAACACCATCGCGTATCTTAACTTCGGCAATTCTGCCGACAAACGGATTATTAGCTGGCTGCCAGCGCTGTGCGCCTATTTCAAAGAAAGCATCGTCAGCAACGGTCCACATCGTACTAGCCGAAACTGCTGTAATTTGAGTACCAAGCTGTGTCCATGTAACGCCATCATTTTCAGGTGAGGTGTAGAATTTCACAAAGTACGAACCACCAAGGTTCAGCTCGATAGTGGCGCGAACCCATAAAAATTCATCGGTCGCGGGCGGTGTGATAGCAACGGTTGAAGTTTTGTCTGATACCCAAGTAGTGCCAGTTGCTGACCAACGCGCAACAAGTGCGCCAGTAGGCGAAAGTCGTAAATCAAACTGAAGTTCATTAGTTGCGGCGGTACCATCACCAGCAGCATCGCCCTTTGCCGAGCGACAAACAATAATTCGTGAGGTTGCTGCAGTCCAAGAATCTGGTGAAATGAGCGCAGCGACGTCGACGTTGCCAGTTGTAAACTGCCTGGCGATTGCAGTGCGGTAACGAAGCGAACGGGAAGTAAGTCTCGCGTAGCGACGACCTGACGCACCTGCTTGCAATATATTAGGAGCTCTCCATTTTTCCGTCGAGCCATCACGAGTATAGGATACAATGCGTAAGTTTGGATATTTAACAGCAATAATACGGGCGGCATTTTCCATAGGGCGGTTGTCACTTGAAGACGCGTCCATCGTTGAATCACCACTACCCCAAATTGCACACGAGCGACCGGCTTTCAGAGCGTTACGGATTGTTGCGAAGGCCGGCAGAGTAGAGCTTGCGTCTGGTATTGCTGAAGCGAAGGCAGCTAATTGCTGGGCTTTGGTTGCGTCTGAAAGTCCGGCTGGCTCGGCGTTGATATCGTCAGCTACTACGGGAATGGCTGGTTTATTCGTAAGGTCTGCATAATCACCCGATGCACCCGCGGTGGAGATAGTATTAGGTGCTAACTTGGCACTGGTAACCGCACCATCAACTAATGCTGAGGCTGTTACGGACTGGGGTTTGAGTTGTGGGGCGCCGACAGTATCGGTTTTTAAATTACCCGTTACATCGTGCGACTGAGATAGAAAATCATTGAGGATATCGCCCCATTGTCCGTTATCTTTTCCTGGTTGAGGCAGTCGTGGCATGATATATTTTCACCTATGTGTGTCACGTTAATGTAGATATAACTATGAAGCATGAACGGTATTGCGTCAAGAAAATTCTAGAGTGACCTAAAGCAATACTCTTCATGATCATTAATCATCCCAACCGCCTGCATAAATGCATAACAAATAGTTGGGCCGACAAATTTAAAACCACGCTTCTTCATAGCTTTACTCATTGATTCGCTAATTTCCAGTGCCGCTGAATGCTGTTTGTACGTGAGCGGTTTGTTATTAACAAATTGCCATATGTAATTATCGAAACTGCCAAACTCTTGCTGGGCTATCAAATATGCTTTTGCATTTTCAATTGCAGCGTTAATCTTTAGCCTGTTACGAACAATGCCAGGGTTATCCATTAGCTCTGCGCGTTTGACTTCGTCATAAGCCGCAATTTTCGTTGCGTCAAAATTATCAAAAACTTCTTTATAGGTAGCGCGTTTACGCAAGATAATTAACCAACTTAGGCCAGCTTGCGCACCTTCTAGGTTGAGCATCTCGAAAAGTAATCGGTCGTCGTGTACAGGCACGCCCCACTCTTCGTCATGGTAGGGGATGAACAGCTCATTTGTTTCTGACCAATAACATCGCTTCATATTAGCTAATCTTTATCCCAGCTTCGGCTGCAAAGGCTGGAGCGAGCTGCATCAACTGATCATAGCTCATGGTTACACCGCGTAGGCTGTTGATTCCATTAATGCCTTCAACTGAGGACTTTGAGATATCGACGCTCATCATTCGGGCGCTGGCGAAAGTTACTTTGTTAATAGTACAGTTCACGAATTCAACGTTCTTCAGTTGCGCATCGTAAAAATCAACATCATTAATAACGCAATCTTCAAAGCCGACATTTTCTAGGCGAGAAAAACGAAAGTTAACCATTTCTAATTTGCAGTTCTTGAAATCAACATTTTTAAGTAGACCATTCGTAATTTGCAAACCACTACAACGCGCGCCTTCGATCGAAACACGATGCCAACTTGACTCTGCGAATTTACTAGCGGTAAAGTTACAAGCCCTAAAATCGCAGTCGGTAACATCAAACTTAGGAACAATTACTTGAGTAAAATCAACCTTAGTAAAAAGCGACTCTGCTAGACTTTTTTTGACTAATTCGGTGCTCGTCAACCATGTATTTTCAATGTGAAAACCAGAGATTAAATCTTCGGTGTTAAACAGCTCCATGACATCGTCGGGCGTTGCGAGTGAGGGCGGTAATGAGGGTCGAATAATTTTCATTTAGTGTTCTTAATATATCAATAGGCGTCAAGCATTAATAGAATTGATTTTAAGTACAAAGTGGTAACACCCTAACTGCTATAATAAGTATATGAATACTTTAGATGAAACTTTTACTTTAAACACCGGCGCTACTATACCAAAAATTGGTTTTGGCACATGGCAAATTCCTAATGGCGACGATGCCTACAACTCTACCGCACTCGCCTTGAAACATGGCTACCGACACATCGATACCGCGCTTGTATACGGCAATGAAGCGAGTGTGGGACAGGCTATCCATGATAGCGGCATTGCTCGAAACAAATTATTTATTACGACAAAGCTTCCGGCTGAAATTAAAGACGCAACGAAGGTATTTGAAGCGTTCGAAACCTCAATGGAAAACCTAGGCCTCGACTACGTCGACCTATACCTCGTGCACGCTCCGTGGCCTTGGGCTGAACGCGGTGCTGACTACAAAAAAGAGAACGGCGAAGTGTGGACGCAAATGGAAGCAATTTTTCAAACAGGTCGGGCAAAAGCGATTGGTGTATCTAACTTTGTCGTTTCTGACCTTGAGGCGTTATTCGAGACAGCAAAGGTTATTCCTGCTGTGAACCAAATTCGTTATTTTATCGGAAATACTCAAGATGCTACCGTTGCCCTGTCGACAGAAAAAGGGATACTTGTTGAAGCATATTCTCCTTTGGCAACTGGTGCCTTACTTGAAAATGTCGAGATTGCTGCGATTGCTGCGAAATACAACAAATCAATTGCGCAAATATCACTTAGATTCGTACTCCAAAACGGCTTATTACCATTGCCAAAATCAACTAACGAAGACCGCATAAAACAAAACGCCGACCTCGATTTTGAAATCTCGGCCGACGATATGAATTACTTAAATAGTTTAGAAATTAACTTATAGCAATGAGTTCGATATCGAACACTAGGTCGCTATTTGGTGCAATTTGCGCTGAAGCACGGCGTTGACCGTAGGCCATTTCAGAAGGAATAACCAGTCGGCGAGTGCCGCCAACTTTCATGCCAGGAACGCCAACTGTCCAACCGTCGATAACCTGGTGTAAACCGAAGGTGGCTGGGCGGCCTGAATCACGGCTGCTTTCAAATACGGTGCCATCAGTTGCCAATGCACCAGTGTAGTGGGCGGTAATAGTCGCGCCTTCTGGGGTTTCTTCACCGGTACCAACGACTAAGTCGATGGTTTGTAGTTCAGCCACTTTGGTTTTCTTACCAAGTGGGATAAAGTCTTCTAATAATGTGCCTTTGAGTTTGTCGGATTTAGTCATGTATCTATTATAGCAAGGTCTAAAGCATAGTGAGCTATAGTCGACTCGAGACGGTTTAGGTAGCACAGACTCCTGAATACGTTAAACATTTTATTGCAGGTGAGGTGTTGAAATATCTTGACGATAAATTGAATATATAAATAAATTATTAATTAGTATCTACATCAACTTTCCTGTGACGAGCCTGTGGTGTCTCTGTTGTAATATTGATTGAAAGCCGACCCCTATACCGCTTTTGCTATATACTAGAGAGAGTGATTGGGAAAATTGTTAACACGATGCGTGATATATTCACGCGTCATAAATTGCTTGTGTCTGCGAGTTTTTCGTTATTGGTAGCTGTTGCCATTTTTATTGCCCTTTTCTTTGTTGTTCCTCGAGAGGTAGAACTATCTTCAAACCCCACCGTTGCCGAGTATCAACGAGAGCTTGTAAACCTGAAGGCTAAGGCAGACAAAGATTCTAGTGACCTGGATGCTCACAAAAACTACGCAGTCGCACTATATGCAAGTGGCGACCTACAAGCAGCTAAATCACAATATGAAAAAGTTATACAACTTAACACCTCAGACGCCTCTGCGTACAACTACCTTGCCAATACACAACGCGACCTAGGCGAGACCGAAGCTGCGGTGCGCTCTTACAAAAAAGCGATAAGCCTTGACCCGCAGCAAGTGAATTACTATGCAAACTTAGCAAATATTCAGCTTTATACACTCGACAAACCGGCTGATGCAATCGCTACTTACAAAAGCGGCTTAGAGTCTACGCCGACAAACAGTCAGCTCGAATTTTTATTAGCAACCGCCTATGAGCAAACAGGGGATGTACAGGCTGCTAAGCAGACCTACCAACATATTCTTAGTTACGAAGCCGATAATCAACTTGCAAAATCTGCTTTAGCGAGATTAGGTAGTTAATGCGACGAACTATTACTAATGCTACCTGGTTATTGCTGCTTGTCGGCATTATCTTTGGAGTTAATACGCTTTTAGGCTCGTCACTGTACGCCGCCGGGACACCGACGATCATTGGTATTAGCCCGACCTCAGGCTCTATAGCTGGTGGCGACAGCATCACTATAACGGGTACCAACTTTGACGAATCCGCCACGGTCAGATTCGGAGCGAACACATCTGCTTCAGTCCAATGGATTAATGACACGACGATTGTCGCGCTATCGCCAGCCGGATACTCGGGCGTGACCGATATCTCGGTGACAAACCTAGATGGTCAAACAGCAACTTCTGTAAATGGCTTTTTGTATGCCGAAGCAAGTCCTTCGATCTCAAATATTTCGCCGAACGCCGGGCCTGCGAATGGCGGCCAGGGAGTTACTATCAATGGTTCCAACTTTACCAACGGAACGATGGCGGCCACCTCAATAAGCACCGATACGCTAGGCAGCGGCGGTAGTACTTGTGGTATTTATAATGCCAACAAGGTGTACTGCTGGGGATACAACGGCTTCGGTCAGCTTGGCACAGGTACGACAACCTCAACGTTAACTCCTGTTGCATTCAATAATGCAGGTGAGCTAACAGACAAAACAGTCAGAAGTCTTGCAAGTGGCGCAGGTCATCGCTGTGCTGTAGCATCCGACAATAAGGCATACTGCTGGGGCAGGTATCCAGGCAACGGCGGTTCCGCATACAGATATAACCCGACTGCAATAGACACCAGTGGCGTGTTAGCAGGAAAATCAATCACCCAAGTCGTAGTAGGCGACCAAACTTCCTGTGCGCTATCGACTGATGGTCAGGTATTTTGCTGGGGAGTCGGCACGAGTGGGCAATTAGGGAATAACGCGGCCATAACTTCATCAACACCTGTCGCCGTCGATACAACTGGTGCACTTCTAGGCAAAACGGTCAGACAGATATCCGCCGGTGCAAACCACGCGTGTGCGCTAACAACCGAGAATCTCGCGTATTGCTGGGGTATGAATAGCGAGGGGCGACTTGGAAATAATGCCGTTGCTTCAACCGTTACAACACCTGTTGCCGTGACAATGAGTGGGGTACTGAGCGGAAAAACTATTAATTCTATCCATGCTGGCGGAGCATTTACTTGCGCCATCGCCTCTGACAATCAGGCCTACTGCTGGGGTGCAAACTCAAGTGGACAACTAGGAAATTCCGGCATCACACCCTCAAGAGTTCCAACAGCCGTAACGGCGACCGGCGTACTGTCTGGAAAAACAGTAACGTCTATGGCAACCGGGTTCGACCATACCTGTGCTATCGCGTCAGACGGTCACTCATATTGCTGGGGTGCGAATGCATCTGGCCAGCTAGGCAACAACAGCTCGGTCCGCGCAATCGTGCCCGTTGCAGTTGATATAACTGGCGTATTAGCCGGCAAGACTATTCGTAGCCTAAATCTAGGTCTTGAGAGGTCATGTTCTATTGCCTCAGATAGCCAAGTATATTGCTGGGGAAACAGTTCGAGTGGCTCACTCGGCAACGGATCAAGTTCAAACCGATCGTCACCCGTTGCTTCAAATCAGGTCAAAGCGACTACCCCAACGGTCACCTTTGGCGGAACGAATGCTACAAATATCACGCTGGTTTCTTCGGCGCAGCTAAATGTCACTACGCCAGCGCATACGCTAGGTGCCGCCAACGTCGTTGTCCGCAACTACGACACACAGTCGGCGACAGCAACGAATAGCTATCAATTTGTAGCTGGCCCTACGCTTAGTACTATTACTCCAAACTCGGGCTTATTGACGAATAATACAGCGGTTACTATTAAAGGTACGAACTTCTACGTTGGGATGACAGTTACCGTTGGAGGTATCCCACTTACTAACATCAGCGTCGTAGACAGTGAGACGATTAGCGGGACAATACCAAGTTCAACCACTCCTGGCGCGCAAAATATCGTCATTTCTGACCCTTATGGTCAAACCGCCACGATAACAAACGGCTACGCATATAGGTTGCCCGACCAAACGATCAATAGCATCACTCCGGACTCAGGTAAACATACAGGTAACTACACTGTAACTATAAAGGGTACTGGCTTTATCGACCGCGGGGGAAGCCTTGTGTGGTATCGTGTATTATTCGGAACGACACTCGCAACGCAAGTTACCTATGTAGACAGCACAACGCTGACCGCCTTAGTGCCGTCAAGACCCTTAGGGCGAACCAATGTCACCGTTGCAAGTGATTATAGTAGCGACGCTATCTTGACGAATGGCTTTACATTTTTAGCAAACAGCTACCGATTTAATAACACCGCCTTAAGTATCTCCGCAACCCAGCCAGGTAAACTTACAGTACAGGCGCTCAACAACATAGGAAATGGTGTCACCTCTCCTGTTGCTACGGTTGTTCAACTTTCGTCGACGTCGGCTTCGGGCTCGTTCGCCGTGAATTTAAGCGAAGACGAGACGACACGTTGGTCGCATACGTCCGTAACTATACCAGCAAACGCCTCGAGTGTTGATGTGTGGTATAAAGACGACGCCAGTGGCAACCCGACTGTCACCGGGCTTGTCGAAGGCGTGCCCGCATTTCAGCAACAACAAACAATTACTTCGAAATATAAATTTGCCGTAAGTGGCGTGAGCGACCCAGTTACCTCGGGAGTCCCAAGTTCGGTAACCGTTAGGGTTGTTGACTATAATGGCAATCCCTTAACCGGCTATACTGGCACATTCGCTTTCTCATCAACAGACAGTGCGGCGCAGCTGCCGACTTCATATACGATGTCATCAGCCGATAATGGCATAAAGACGTTCATAAACGGTATTACAATGAAGACCCCGGGTGAATTTTGTGTCACGACCATAGATACAATCGATAGTACTACGACTGGTTCACAATGTAATATTAGCGTTCGAACGGCCAATAGCGGAGCGGTAGACCATTTGTCCGTTATTACTCAACCGCAATTTATTCCAGCTGATACTTCAAGTACGCCTATAACAGTACAGGCTCAAGACGTCTCAGGTGTCCCAATTTCGGCCAGTGTAGATACACCTCTTTATATATATTCAACATCAGCTACTGCGGCCTTTAGCGCCGATGGCATAACTTGGTCTGGCGACAAGCCTTTCGTATTAACACTTGTAGCAGGCTCAACCTCAGCAAATATATACATAAAGGACACCGCGACTAGAACATCCACAATTAGCATACGCGACCTAAGTACCGATACCGCTAATAATGGTGAAACGGGCGACTTAGCGTGGAAAAACACTAGCCAACAGCTAACCACCGGGGTTGCCTCGGCACACCATGTTGCCTTAGCGGGCACTGATTCTCTTTTGCTAGGCCAAAAATCTACGTACACACTTACGCTCAAGGACAGTAACGGAAATACAGTCACCGCGCTAAGCGATAGTCAATTCACGCTATCTTCAAGCACCGCAACGACACTTTTCTACTTAGACAGTAATAGCACGGGCGTCAGTGGGCCCGTTACGATATCACTCTCGAGAGGGAGCTCCAGCTTGACGTTCCAAATGAGCGATACTACGGTCAGTAATGGCCTTGTCATGACACACGTAGCGGCGACCGATACGCGAGCCGCTAATGACCTGGCGTACTTGAACGAAGGAAGTGCTGACATTCAAATTCTTTCGGCGGCAACGGCATCTGTGAAAGTTACGCCACAACAAAATAATGTCGAGGCAGGTGCCATAACACAGGTCAGCTTGCAACTTCTAGACACAAATGGCGACCCAACTTATGCGTCCGCAACCAAAGGGTTTGCCCTTGTCACGTCATCTGGCACAGGTAAGTATTCACTGACAAGTTCTCCCTTTACTCCAATTACGTCTGTGAATCTTTTAAGGGGCGAAGGTACGAAACAGCTGTACTACCGTGATACGCTAGTCGGCACTTCCTCGATCAGAGCTACGAGCAACGGACTAGCTTCAACTCCATCGGTAATATCCGTAACATCTTCAAGTACGTTCCGTTTCGGGATAACTCCAAGCTCTTCATCGACTCCGCTCGGAGCAGCATCAGCACCCTATACCGTTACTACGTACGATGTCTACGGGAATATTGTCATTCAACCATCGAACCTTACAGCTTACCTTTATAGTAGTGATCCTGCCGTCTTGTTCGCGACACAACCCAACGGGCCATGGACGGCAACGTCTTTGACTATTCCTGCCGGGCAATCATCGGGACAATTCTATGCATCATCGGCGACCTTTTTAGGTCAAGCAGCCACGCTAACGGTCAGCGATGCCGCCCCACTTGATTCGGCTGATACGGGTATCGTAAATACCACTGCTCAATTTGCGGTTGTAAGTCAGCCAGCCACGAGCGCGTCATTTAGTTCTACTCAGCCTTCAATTATTGCAGGGCAAGCGAGCGGAGTCGTAACCGTTCAGCTCAAGAAAGCAGATGGTTCTGCGGCGATTCAAGATGGAACAACGACAGTAAATGTCTCCGTGCCAGAAGGTAAATTCACACTCACGGCCAACCCGTCAGCATCGTCCGTGTCATCAATACCTGTCGCTAAGGGAAGTTCTTCGGTTTCATTTTATTATTCAGGCCAAAAAAGCGGTGCGTACACTATGCGAGCGCAATTAGGTTCGGTGACTACTACACAGCAGGCTATCGTTTCTGCCGACCAACCAGCTGAACTTATGTTCGTTTCGCCGCCACAGACACTTACGACCGCACAGGCATCATCCCAAATTAAAGTAGCTATTATTGACCATTACGGCAACCCGGCGTCGTTTAGTAGCAATACAACAATCTCGCTGTCGTCATCGTGCGCCGATGGGACTTTTTCAGAAAGCGGAACTTCATGGCAATCAACGAACAGTATTAATGTACTAAGTGGCTCAACTGATTTTATATTTTATTATACGGGCACGGTAAGCGGTACCTGTAACCTGACAACATCAACTTCCGGTGTAACATCAGATAGCCAGGCGGTAACCTTAACAAAAAGTGGCCCAACAAAACTGACAATTCACGGCCCTGTATCCCTAGAGAAAGGCCAAACAGGGAGCTTTACTATTGATGCAACTAATTCCGCCGGCGATATCACGCCGGCCGACAGTGCGTTTAGTGTAGCTGTTTTGAGTGATTCCGCGACAGGTTCTGCAGCGCCGACAATCATTAACTTTACGGAGGGGCAAACAACAAGGTCGTTCACGTATACAGATAGTGCTGCTAAAATTGTGAACCTGACAGCACGCGACAATAACAATACCCTCGTAGATGGGTCGGCATCGGTAACTATTACCGAAGGATTGCCAGCGAAATTACATATAACACCTACAACCTCAACTCAATACGCCGGCGAGAAATCACAGCTTACAGTAGCGCTGCGCAACCAGTACGACCAGCCGGTCACTGCCAACGGGGCAGTTCAAGTTACACTTACATCGTCTGAGATAACGGGCAAATTTTATGAGTCAGCCGATAGCACCCAGTTAGCTACAACATTAACAATAGCCAACGGCCAACAAAGTGCGCAGGTGCTGTATGCTCAGGCAAAATCGACTCAGGCCACCGTTTCGGCAAGTGCTGCAGGAATGATGCAGAGTAATGCATACGTTACCGTTCTCTCGTCCTCGATTGCCTCGATTGAGTTTACTAGTAGTGCACATACGGGCGCAGCAGCACTTGAAGCTGGCCAACAGGGAAGCTATAGGGTTGGATTGCTTGACCAGTACGGCAATCAGACAACTGCTCCCAGCGCTATAACTCTCTATGCCTCATCGACAGCCAACGGCACTCTTTCTAACGCAGGAACGTTTACTATACCGGCTAATACGCCAACTGCTGTGTTTACATATACCCAGACGCAGCCCGGTAGCTTTACGATGACCGTAAGCGATGCTGCGGATGGCGGCACGGCAACGCTTGGGCCAATTACCCAGGCTGGTGAAGTCGTTCCTGGTGTACCTGCCATGATTCAATTTACCCAAGCAGGCCTGACACTTGAACGTGGGGGTGTGAGTAATAAAATTTCAGTTCGATTGACAAACGAAAACGGCTACGTC
>Ga0247804_10000067_pt1 | contig 56971 bp, 46 predicted proteins | sample UWRJL029104C1_FD_181142 | JGI IMG/M metagenome (GOLD analysis project Ga0247804, IMG submission 181142) | Plant litter microbial communities from Arlington Agricultural Research Station in Wisconsin, United States - UWRJ-L029-104C-1 | ecosystem: Environmental > Terrestrial > Plant litter >... | reverse complement strand
ACCGGTGCTTTTTACCTTAAAAATGTATATACGCACTTTCCTAAAGGAACAATTCACATTGCAAGAGTAAACGAGCAAGGTTTAGGAAAGCAAAAATTACTGGCAGCAAAGTATCAGAATTATTTTTTTATAGCACCAGATAATGGTTTCCTGACGATGGTATTTGATGAAAAACCGGATCTGATTGTAGAAGTAGATTTTAAACAGGCGAAATTAAAAACGCTGGAAGATTATTATTGCAGAGTGGTAAAGGAAATTACTTTCAATCATAATATTGGTTCCATCGGTGTTGCCACTTCTAACTATATAGAAAGAAAGCCAATGATACCTGTGTTGCAGCAAGATAAGATTATCGGTAATATAATTCATGTAGATAATTTTGGCAATGCTATTACAAACATTCATGCGGACGATATTAAGCGTTTTGGAACTGATAAACAAATGCGTATCAATTACAGGAAACGTGATTATATAGATAGAATTGTTGAAAATTATACAGATGTTCCTCAAACTTACAGTTTGGCAAGATTTAATTCATTAGGATATTTAGAATTGTGTATCAATTGCGGTCATGCTTCCGATTTATTAGGCTTGGCAAAAGGTGATGCGCTTCAGGTATTATTTGAATAGTATTTGAAGCAGCTTAAAAAGAAATAAAATGGTTATAAGAATAGTAAAACTAACAATGCGCGAAGAAGAAGCAGAAACGTTTAAGTCGTATTTTGCAACGGTGTGCGACATTATTCGTTCGCAGGAAGGTTGCAATTCATTGCAGGCTTGGCAAGATATTCATCAGCCTGCTGTTTTTTTTACCTATAGCATTTGGAATGGCGAAGAAGATCTGAACCGATACAGAGATTCTGCTTTTTTCCTGAAATTCTGGAAAACCGTAAAGCCTTGGTTTGCCGCAAAAGCAGAAGTTTGGACCTTTGATAAAATTGTAGATCTACCATAAAATAGTAGTAAGTAATTAGTGTTAAGTATTAAGTAAATTTTTTGATGAATAAAATTTCTCTTTCAGATTACAACATAATTTTTGATGATTCATTGCAATCTTTAAATAACTTTTTGTCTGAAAATAAATATTCTTTATTCTTTGTATTGGTTGATGAAAATACGAAACAGCATTGCTTACCTGTTTTAAAAAGTGTCTTGAATAATGTTATTGTTATTGAAACACAAAGTGGTGAAACCAATAAAAATATCTCAACTTGCGAAATTATCTGGCAGCAACTGATTGAGTATAATGCAGACAGGAAAGCCTTATTTATAAATCTTGGTGGCGGCGTGATAGGTGATATGGGTGGCTTTGCAGCAAGCTGTTATAAGCGTGGTATTGATTTTATAAATATTCCGACAACACTTCTATCGCAGGTCGATTCATCAATTGGTGGCAAGCTTGGCATTGATTTTAAATATGGAAAAAACCTGATTGGCTTATTTAAAAATCCAAAAGCAGTGTTTGTTTCTTCGCATTTCTTTAAAACTTTACCACAGCGACAATTGATCAATGGTTGGTCAGAGATATTTAAGCATGCTCTGATTCAGGATAAAGATCAATGGCAAAAATATATAGATATTGATTTGCTACATACTGATATGAATGACATTGTTTATCATTCTTTATTAATAAAAAAAGCGGTTGTTGAAGAAGATCCGTTTGAAAAAGGATTGCGTAAAATCTTAAATTTTGGTCATACTATCGGTCATGCGATAGAAGCATATTCTTTGGAAAATGAAGAAGATAGTTTGCTGCATGGCGAAGCTATTGCAATCGGAATGATATGCGAAGCATATTTATCTGTAAAGAAATGTGGCTTGCAACAAAGCGAGTTAGATGAAATAAAAATCTTGTTACTGAAACATTTTCCTAAGCATAACATTACACTTTTTGATACGGAAAAATTATTAGCAATTATGAGTATCGATAAGAAGAATGAAGGTTCAGTAATTATGGCTGCGCTACTTTCTGAAATTGGAAAATGTCAATACGATATAACATTAACAAAGGAAGATGTGCTCGAAAGCTTAGCGTTTTATAATGCTTTATAGATGATTGATGATTATCTTTTGTATTCCTTCTTTTTCTCCATCTGTAATTTTTATTAGATAAAATCCATTCGGTAACAGATGTGTATTCAATTCAATAAACTCTTGTTGAATGTAATTTTCCGTTCTGATTTGTTCGCCAATTGCATTCAATATTTGTAATTGGATAGTGCTTTTAGCATCTTTTAAATTAATGTATAACTGATTATTTACAGGATTTGGATAGATGTCGAATTCCATCTTTTGTACCTGGTTATTTTTGATAGCTGTTGGAATATATGGTGGTGCATCTTCACTTAAAATAATTAAACCACCTGAAATATTTCCTGTTAATAATTCAAATTTTCCATCGTTTGTAATGTCATCAATTGCTGATGAATTTCTAAGTCCTAAATATTCATTTACCAAAGGTGATGATGACAAAACCCTTTCATTAATACTGTCTTCAATGTTATTGTAAAATAACAATCCGTTTAAGTTGGTTCCTAAAACCAAATCATATTTTCCATCATCATTAACGTCTTTAACTACAGGATGTGTGTAGCCAATATTATTGCTGAATGTTCTGATCTTAATTTTTCCAATACTATCTGTGACAAAAGACAATTTGGCGCTGTTTGGCACTGTTCCAATGTAATAATTAATATTGCCGTTGCGTTCGCCAACCACTAAATCTTGATTGCCGTCTTTATTTAAATCAACAATATAAGGCGTTGCATTCGCACCGACATTTATATCTGTATTTGATGCGTCTTTAAAAATTCCTCTGAAGACTAAATTAGGTGGATTTGTGAAACCAGCGATATTTTCCCAATAGATCATTCTTCCGTCAGAAATTCCAACCAATAAATCTATGTCGTTATCATTGTCAATATCACCGGCAGCAGGTGATAAGTCTCTTACATTTAAAGCGCTGATGTTTAAGAAATCATCAGTCACCAAATCAAATTTCGGATAAGATCCAGTTCCTACATTTTTATAATACTGAAGTTTGTAAATAGTGGGTTCAAGGTTGAATCTTAAACCTGCGCTGCCAATTAAGATATCTTTTAAGCCATCACCATCTACATCAAAAAAACAAGGAATAGAATTGTCGCCAACATCAATCGTATTGTCTAATAAAAAATTCTTTTGTTGCAATACTAAGTTTATTCTTTGTGGTCTTGTTGCTCTTCTTATGTTTTTATAATACCAAATACTATTGTAATTTGACGAGCTTACATCAAAAGGAGAAACGAGTAAATCTAACCTGTCATCGTTGTCAGCATCAATAAAATAAGGTGATGAGAATGCAGAAACATCATATGGAACATCATTGCTTGGAAATGTAATGTCTTGGCTTAAAACACTTGCATAAGACGGTGTTCCTGAATTATACAACATCGTAAGATGATTAAGAGAAACACTTCCAATTAACAGATCTGTATTGCCATTACCTTCAATATCTACAGATTCAATAATAGAACCTGTGTGAAGCACCTTGTTTTCTCTCAATCCAAATTTTAAACTGCATGTATCTTTTAATGCATATGCAGCAGCAAAAGTATCTCTAACATTTCCCCAACAATTATCGGTGCGATTAAAGTATAAGCTGTCGCACGGCAAGCCAAGCTCACGCTGTTGGTTCTCGTAATAAATAAGCCTGTTGCCTGAAGAATTGAAACCAATTACATCTATATCACCATCATTGTTAACATCGGTAATAGCTGGTTTCAGTACATCTACAGCATAGACATTTATATCTGTATTATGGAAAAAGCCATCTTGCTGTAAGGTGAAATTAAGCGTGTCATTCTCATAATAACCTTTATACACTTTAATGTTCGCAGGTTCGCTGTTTGTAAACAGATCTACAATTCCATCACAATTATAATCTTTCATTACCAACCAGCCGTCAATTGGTGGAAAATGTGCTGCGTATTTTCTTTCAAATTTATAGTCGATACTTTCATTTGCCTGCGCTAAAAAAATGCAATACTTTCTACTGGTTTTATCATAAACAACTAAGTCTTTTTTGCCATCATTATTTACATCGGCACTGCCAAATAAAACTGCACCTAAACCACCTGTCCAGGGATATTTTAAAGTATTTCCGTTTGCAGAAACAGGTAAATAATCGAAGCGCTCAAAATTTTGTGCATTGATAGAACAGTAAATCAAACAGCATAAATTAAGCAACACAAATTTTAGTTTGATATGCTTTGATTTATTGTTTGAGAAAAAAGAGTAATTCATATCGTAATCAAGACAACTAAAGTTAAATAATAGTTGAAGTTTTAACCAGATTTAGAAAGGATAACCAATAGCGAAGTTAAGTCCGATAAAATCCTGGAAACTAAATTTATAATCACCTAAAGGCAAGTCTTTGCTTCGAGGATCTTTCTTTATTAAATAATCATCGTTGTTAATCTTATCAAAAACCCATCTTTTTCCTTCCGGAAATGCAGGATCATAAATTTTAAATCCAACATCAAATCTCACTACAAAGAAACTTAAATCCATACGCAAGCCTGCACCAACGTCCCATGCGAGTTCTTTTATAAATCGTTTTTTATCAAAGTTTGCCAATGGTTTTGAAGGGTCTTCTTTTATCAGCCAAATATTACCAATATCTGTAAAAATGGCGCCTTTAAAAATCTTATAAATTCCAAATCTATATTCTGCATTAAATTCAAATTTAAGATCAGCAGTTTGGTCTAATAAGCTGTTGTTGACACCATAAGTATAATAACCGCCAGGACCCAATTTTCGGAAAGACCAGCCACGCATAGAGTTTGGTCCACCTGCAAAGAATTGTTTAACGTATGGCATTACTGCAGTGTCTCTATAGGTAGAATTTCCGTAAGGAATACCAACGCCAATGAATGCTCTGAAACTAAGTGCCTGACCGCGTTTAAAATTAAAGAAATATCGTGGCTCAAGCTCGAAACGTGCAAATTGCGCAAAATTAATTCCACCTAATTTATAAGGTTTTTCATCGCCTTTTTGTGCAATAGATGCGAAAGCGTATACTATGTTTCCTGCGAAAAATGCATTGCCTCTGAAATAAAAGAAGTTCTTGTATTTTCCTACATTTAAATTTTGGTTGGTGTAAGAGAAAGTATATTCCTGACCTAAAATAAACTGTTGACTAAAGCCTTGTCTTAATCTTGGATTATTCCTTAAAATAGTTGTATCAAATTTTTCAGTGATCTTGGTTGGTAAAACATAGCTAAAACTTAATGGCGCAAAAATATGCCTGAATTTATCATTGAACCACTCGTAACCATAATTAACGCTCATTGTTTGAAGGTTATACAAACCAATTCGTTTTTGAAAATTATAGTTTAAAGAAATAAATGTACTTGGTCTGTATTTTCTGTAAGTATTGCAATTCTTCTTTTTAAAAGAAGGAAATAAGCGCGCTAAACTTATTTTAGCTTCTAAATTTAAATTCACTGTATTTACAGGACTATTCTCAATTCTTTTTTCTTTTATTAATTGAAAATCCACACCACTACTTACATTAAACTGAAATTTCGCAGCCGTTCTGAATAAGTTATTATTTCTGTACGAACCTACTAAGTTGAAGCCAAGCGTACTTTGCGCATTGGTGTTAAGCTCAAGATCGGTGCTGAATGCGTGACGCTTTGCCGGCGCACATTTTATTTTAGTGTACAAACCACTTTCTTCAGGTGAAATGGAAATTGGCTCGTGCTCTACATTTACAAACTTAAAAACGCCTAAGCTGTTCAATGAGTTTTTTGTCTTTAGCAATTGATCTTTATTAAAATAATCGCCTGGTTTTATATAGATAGATTTTGTTAAAGCTCTTGGTAATACAGACGTTTTAACTACTCTGTAGTTAACATCACAGATCGTATCGTAGATGAAATCTTTTTTTGTAAGTTTTAAGTTTTCTTTTTTCTTATCAAAATCAAATATTTCGTAATTTATTTCAACGTAAGAGTATTTTTTATGAAGCAATGAATCTTGTTCGTTCCTGATAATTAAGCTGGCATCAATTTGGTTATTGCCAATTGTGCTGTCAATATCTAAGAAAATATATTCAGGACTAAAAGTAAAATAACCTTCATTTTGAACTAAGTCAGCCAAGCGTTGACGTTCTTTCTTAATAATATCAATATCAAAAGGATCGCCTTTTCGCATTAGCATATCTTTTGGGTTTTGGCTGACCACAGGCAGTAATATGCTGTCATCAACTATCAATTCCACATCTCTGTAAGTAAATTGTGGTCCACTGTTTACTTTGTAGCTTACAGAAGTTTTTTTCTTTTTGGTTTTATAAGAAGCCGTTACTGAATTGTAGAAAAAACCATGGTAGAACAAGTAGTTTTCCATACGCTTTATGGAAACATCCATTGTGGTCGAATCAAATAAAACAGGTGGTTCGCCGCCGGTTGTTTCATTCAGAAAGTTACCATACTTTTTATTTTTGACGATCTTATCTAATTCTTTCTTTTGTTTAGTACTATATTTTCCTGAATTGATGATGCTGTCTAACTCTAATTTACGTTTCAGGCGTTTTTCATTCTTTACAACAGACATCGTATAGATTCCTAATTTCATTCTAAATAAGCTAAGAAATTTTTTATTAGGTTGTTGGTTATATACAACTTGTTTGGCAAGTTCAGATTTTAAACTTGTTTTATCGCTGACTGCTTTTCCGGTATATTTTATGGTAACGCCATTGCCAATTAATAGGCTTTGGTCTTTTTTTATTAAATGTTTGGTTGCACTGCAAGAATACAACAGCAATATGCACACAACATATCCTATTTTTTTACATCTTTGAATTTTATTCTGCATTATGATTAGCCAACTTGAAATAAAACATATTAACGCGCTCAAAATTAAGAAATACCGTGTTAAGAATTCAGAATTTATTGCTGAAGGTGATAAAATTATAAAAGAATTAATAGATGAAGGCTTGCAAGTTGTTCACATTTATACAATTCGTCCTGAAAGCTTTATAAATGAGCAGTGCAAAGCAGTGAGCGATGCTGAATTGAACAAAATTACTGCATTGAAAAATCATCATCAAAGTCTTGCTGTTTTTAAAATTCCGGATCATAAATTATCTATAACACAAGATGAATGGATTTTGTTGTTGGATGATATTCAGGATCCGGGAAATATGGGTACGATTATCAGGAATTGTGATTGGTTTGGTATTAAGAAAATTATCTGTTCCGATGGTTGTGTTGATGCATATAATCCGAAAGTGGTGCAGGCAAGTATGGCATCTGTTGGAAGAATACAAATAGTTGAAGCAGATTTGAGTGAGGTCATTTCAAAGCATGAATTGCCGGTTTATGGTGCTGTTTTAAATGGTGAAAACTATTACAAACAAGATTTTACAAAAAAAGGTTTTGTTTTAATTGGTAACGAAGGTCACGGAATCAGTAATGATTTACAGCAGAAAATTACATTTCCAATCACCATTCCAAGAAAAGGCAAAGCAGAATCTTTGAATGCAGCGATTGCCACAGCGTTGATCTTGGATAAATTATAGTTACTTGGTTTTTGGTGTGTACAGCTCAAAATTATGTTGTTTGCCAACATTTGGTATATCGCCATCTTTACGTTTTTCGTAAGCGATGTCATTTACGTGTTTCCATTTTCCTTTTTTCCATTCAAAACCTTCATAAGTACCGTCAGGAATATAGTTGCCGAAGAATCCTTCTAAAGATTCGCCACTTGGTTCTGTGTGGTCGTACACTATTTTCTTTTCAAGCGCATCATAATTTAATGTAGCACTTGCACCTTCAGAAAACTCTAAAATAAATCGGTTTAAAATCTTGCCTTTTCCAAAATCAATGATTGGTGCGCCAAATCTTGGTTTTCCTTGCTTATTAAAAGAAAAGATTTCCATTACTTTTTTGTTGCTCACTTGCGAATTTCCGTCCCAACCAAATAAAGTGTAATACGTTTTTTTGCCTGCTTTTACTGTTTTTATGCCATAGTATAAACAACCGATCCAGTTGTTGTTGTCCACATTAATGTCTTGCTGGTGATCTGTCATGTCAGAATAATCTATCAATGGAAACATTTTTAATGTATCAGATTTTACCTGAATAGTTCCAAAAAATTTATAAATATCTTCATCGCTGCGAACATACCAAGTGAAGATCTTGAAAGAACCATCTTCCGGAATCACAACTTTCCAAGGTAGTGAAGAATCCCAATTGTAATAAAATGAATTGTTTACTTTTAATGCTTTCGAAAGCGTTCTGATAATTCGATAGCTTGCAATCGTGCGGTTGTCTTTGTCCTGACTATTAATCAAAGTATCACCGTAAATACGAATGGTGTCTTCCAGAATTTTAATCTTCTGTGATTCTTCAGGTGTAATTTGTGCCTTTACGGAGAAAGAAATTAAAGTAAAAAATAAAACGATAAATAGTTTCATACTCTTGTTATTCAAAATTAATACCAAAATTAAACGTTATAATCGTGAAAATAGTATTTCATTTGTTATTTTGATTTATTTTTTGTGTAAATGAAATATTGAATAGTTAGTTTAAGCAGCATCTGCATTTAAATATTTCAAAAAAATAATTGGTATAAAACTTGTTAATAATATTCAAAATTTAATCGGTTTAACTATATTTCAGTACACTATTGTTACTTAAACACTTTGCATGAAGAAGTTATTATTTTTTATTTCTTACTACTTATTACTTACAACTTGCCACTCATATGCGCAGGTTCAATGGGCAAGCAAACTTATTGATTTTTCATCAGAATATAAAGATGATCTCATACGGGAAAATTCAACTCGTTGGAGCGCATCTCAAGTGCTTGGTTATCCAAATACCATGAAATATGGTCAGTCACAATTAGCATGGACACCACAAAATCCTAATAAAGGAAAAGAGTTTGTTACAGTTGCATATACTACACCACAAATGGTTCAGCAAATTATTATAGGCGAAAATTGTAATGCAGGTTCTATCGCAGAAATTATTTTGTATGATAATAAAGGAAAAGATTATGAAGTTTATAAAAATACCAATTTTGTATCAACGCCTAAGTTTAATAATGACCTCTTGACTTACATTAAAGTGAAGCCAACTTATAACGTGGTGAAACTTAAATTAATCTTAAATACTTTGGCAATAGCCGGTGGACAAGAAATTGATTGTATTGGAATTTCATCTGCAACTACACCATACAAACAATCTATAAATGTTATAAAATATAATGAAATGGTTGGTATACCTGAAAATTTAGGACCAAATATTAATTCTAATTATTTTGATCATTTACCGATTATTTCACCGGATGGAAGCATGTTGTATTTTGCAAGAAAACTATCAGAAATGAATGAAGCATCTAATGATGAAATTTATGTTTCTACAGTTTTGCCAACAGGAAAATTTTCTAAGGCTGAAAACATTGGACCGCCTTTAAATACAACAGAAAATAATTTTGCTTGTTATGTAAGTTCTGATAATGACCGATTGTACGTGGCAAATAAGTATGTAAAAAATACGTATAATTATGCAGGTTTGTCCATGTCTAAAAAACAAAAAGATGGTGAATGGTCGAAGCCAAAACCTTTAAATATTCCAGATCTTTACAATAAAAATGAGTTTGTTCATTATCACATGAGCATTGATGAAAATGTTGTGTTGATGGCAATTCAGCGCGATGATTCTTACGGTGATTTGGATTTGTATATTTCTCAAAAATACACAGATGGTTCTTGGTCACCACCAAAAAATTTGGGTGCAACTATCAACACAGTTGGTGCAGAAGGCTCTGTGTTTTTAGCAGCAGATGGAAGAACTATTTACTTTTCTTCAACAGGACAACCAGGTTTTGGAAATTACGATATGTATATGAGCAAGCGTTTAGATAACAGCTGGACAAATTGGACAAAACCTTTGAACTTAGGCGACAAGATCAACTCGGAAGAAATGGATATTTACTATACTATTCCTGCTGCCGGCGATTATGCTTATTTTTCTTCAGGTAAAACAATGTTTGGTTTAAATGATTTATATCGAATAAAATTACCAAAAGAAATACGTCCTGAGTTTGTAGATGTTAAGAAATTAATAGCATCAGCACCGGTTAAAAAAGATGCTCAGCCAACAACAGTTGTAAACGCACAATTAGCACCTGTAAAACAAGAAACCAAGCCAACACAACCAGTTGCTATTGTTACGCCAACGCCTGCAAAAGCTACTGTTCCGACAGTAGTCGCAACTCAACCCAAAGTTGATAACAGCGCACAAGTTGATGATTTACAAAAAAAATTAGATGAGCTAAAAAAACAACAAAGTAATCCAACGCCGGTAATAACGCCTGTTGCTCAAAAACCAACAACACCAACACCAGCACCAACTCCATCAACCAGAATTGAGCCAAAATCTGTTGAAAGTAATGCGCCAAAAGTTACGTATCAAAAAACACAGGCATCGCCAAATTTAAAGACAGAAGATGAATTACTGGCAGAAAGAAAAGCTTTAAACGATTTAAAAAAACAACAGGCAGTTGTTCCAACTGTTACGGAAGAAGATCTGATGAAAAAGCCTGAAGGTTTAAACACGATCAAACCGTACGAAGCTCCGAAAGAAGAACCTAAGCCTTTAACCAAAGAACAATTGGCAGCACAACAACAAGTAAAAAATAATCCGACATATAATCCATCGAATGATCCATTTAATAAAATTGGTAAACAACAAGTTGCAATACCAACTACGCCAAATACACCAACTGTATCTGCGCCTGCAACAAGTACTAATTATGTAACAAATGAAGTGGATCCAAATACATTAGTCAATCAAACACAAAAAAATACGGCTCCAACTTACAATCAACCTTTAAAAACATCGACACCACAAACAGATGATCTGCAACAGAAATTGGATGAACTGAAAAAGCAACAAGCAAGTAATAAAATTGCAACAGCTTCAACAACACTAAATAATAATAAACCTTACGATCCAAACGAGAATAAAAATTATTATCCAAATCCTACAGCACCGATTGCTACATCAAATGCAAAGTCTGATAACATGCAGCAAAAATTAGATGCATTGAAAGAACAGCAACGCCAGGTTGGACAAAGCAATAAGATAGATGCAAATCCATGGCAAGCAAAACCATACGATGCACAGCCTGTTAAGGAAAGACAAGAAGATAAGGCAACACAGGATTATGATGATTACCAGAAAAAACTGGATGCTTTAAAAGCACAGCAGAAGAATGCACCTTTAACTACAAGTAGTAAGCCTGTTGTAAAAAGCCAACCTGTTATTGAAACACAACAAACACCAATTGCGCAAGATGTACAACCTACGTATTACGAAACAAAAGCACCGGAAAGCACCACATTGCAAGCACCAACGCAACCTCTTGCAGATAATACTTTGCAAACATCACCACAACCTGCTGATGATTATCAGCAAAAATTAGATGACTTAAAAGCGCAGCAAAAAGGTTCGTCAAAACCAAAACAAACTTCCTCTACTATTTCTGAATTGCCAAATAATTCAAAACCAGTTACAGCACCAACGCAGCCAGTTGTAGTTAGTTCAGCACCAAATCCGGTGATTGCTAAATATGAAGAAAAACTGAAAAAGCTAAAAGAAGAAATAGCAGCAATGAGTGCACCTTCAAACACACCTGATACAAAATTAGCAGCAACACAAGAAGAGCCAATACAACCAAATTCATCAGTAGAAAAGATTATTGTTGAACCGAAAAAAGAAGAACCGGTTGTAGTTGCAGAAACGCCGCAAATATCTTCTACACCAATAGTTGAGTCTGCATCAACACCGGAAAATAAAGACGTTGCAGTAAACTCCATAAATCAACCAATTGATAATCCAACAATTAATTTAGAAGCAGAAAATATAAAACTGGATTCTATTAAAGAAGCGCAAAAAGTAGCTGCAGAAAATCTGGATAAATTAGGAACCAGCAAGCAAGGTTTGGAAAAAGATATAAATGATCTGCAAGATCAACGTACAAAGTTTGCACAGGAAAAAGATAAGCTTGCTGCTCAGAATACCCAATTAGCTGGTGAAAAAGAAAAACTGGAAGCAGACAAAAAAAAGATGGATGATTTATTAGCGCAAATGCAGGCTGAGCGTGATAAATTGGCTGCTGAGAAATTAAAGATGGAACAAGATAAGGCAAAATTAGAAGCCTTGAAAAAACAACAGGAAAAAGAAGTGTTGAAGCTTAGTCGCTCGATTGACTCTTTAGGAAAAGTACAACAGATAGCAAGTAACAATGCAGATCTTCAAAAGAAATATGATTTGTTTAATGTGCCGATAGAAGTAGGTGCGGTTGCTATTGCCGATAGAATATTCTTTGTGGCTGATGCTGCATTTCTTCAAATTCCATCTTATCCTGAATTGGATAAAGTTGTTTCGTTTTTAAAGAAGAATAATAAACTTAAAATCGAAATTGGTGGTCATACTAACGGCTTATGCGATGATGCTTTTTGTAATAAACTTTCTAACGACAGAGCAAAAACTTGTGTTGATTATTTGATTTCTAAAGGAATTGATAAAAACAGGTTGAGTTATAAAGGTTATGGAAAGCAACATTTGATTGCTGGTGGTGGTTCACCTTTAAATCAACGAGTAGAAATAAAGATTTTAAGTGTAAATTAGTGGCATGTCTTTAGCATCTTACGATAGTATATTTCAACAGTTTTCAGCAACTTCAGCAGAAGAATGGAAAAATAAAATCATTAAAGATTTAAAAGGAGATGAGTTTGATAAGCTTGTTTGGCACAGCAAAGAAGATGTTGAAGTGTTGCCTTTTTATACTAAAGAAGACAATCAAAAATACCGTTTAAATATTCCTGAAAAACAAACTTATAATTGGTTAATTACAGAAAGAATTATTGTAGATGAAATTTCTTCAGCTAACCGAAAAGCCTTGTTTTCCTTGCAATGTGGCGCAAATGCTATTTTTTTTGATCTGCAAAATAAATCTTTTACAACAGAAGAAATAGAATTATTAACCAAAGATATTTTAGTTGACATTGCACCAATTACTTTTGAAAATTATTCTTCTGAAAGCAAAAATATTTTAGAAAAACTTGTAAAAAATAGTTGCACCGAAACTATAAAAATTCCACAGTCAAACTCAATAGTTGATGAATTGGTTTATGCATTGAATGAAGCAAATAATGCCAGTGAATTTCCGCGTCAGTTTCCTGCCTGTCGGCAGACATGGCATTTTTTTATTACACAAAATTACTTTTTTGAGATCGCAAAATTGCGTGCATTTCGCTGGTTATTTAAACAAGTCTGCGATTTGCAAAGTAAACCGTTTTCTGTTTTTGTACAATGCGAAACAGGCTTGCAAAAACGTAATGAAGCTGACGAATATACCAATATGCTGCGTAATACCACAGAAGCTATGAGTGCTATACTTGGTGGTTGCGATAGCTTAATAATCAATAGCCATGATATAGCAAACGAGCATACTGATTTTGGCAAACGCATCGCACGAAATATTAACCACATCTTACAACACGAGTCATATTTTTCAGAAATAAAAGATGCGGCAAAAGGTTCTTATTACATTGAATACCTGACTCATCAATTAGCAAAAAAAGCTTGGGAAAAGTTTAGCTTGTCGAATCCTAAATGAATTGTCAGAATCATGATTAAGAGATTTTAGGATGAATGGATTTTTATTAAACCAAATGCTGTAATCTTGTAATACAGCAAATCCTAATCAGACAAATAGACAATTTATCCTTTATCTATCTAATTTGCCAAACGTAAATCGTAAATTGTCAGTTGTAAATTTTACAAATGGAAAATCAGACTTTCGACTACGATTATGTAATTATTGGCAGCGGCTTTGGCGGCTCGGTTTCAGCATTGCGTTTGTCCGAAAAAGGTTATAAGGTTTTGGTAATTGAAAAAGGAAAATGGTTTACAAAACCGGAAGATTTTCCTAAGACAAACTGGAACCTGCGCAAATGGATGTGGATGCCAAAACTTGGTATGCAAGGATTATTTCAGCTCACTTTTTATCGTCATGTTGGTATCTTAAGTGGTGTTGCAGTTGGCGGTGGTTCGGTTGTTTATGCCAATACTTTACCAATACCGAAATCAGAATTTTTTAACAGCGGACATTGGAATGGATTGGAAGATTGGGAAAATGATTTGAAGCCATTTTATGCTGTAGCAAAGCAAATGTTAGGTGCAGAAAAGCATCCATATATGAGCCGAAGCGACAAAGCCATGTTACAGTTGGCCAAAGAAATGGGCGATGAAAAATCTTTCGATAAAACGGATGTTGCTGTTTATTTTGGCAAACCTGATGTAACTGTTTCAGATCCTTATTTTGATGGAAAAGGACCAGACAGAACTGGCTGCATTTTGTGTGGTGGCTGCATGTTAGGTTGTCGCTACAATGCAAAAAATACCTTAGATAAAAACTACCTGTATTTAGCGCAGCAATTAGGTGCTAAAATAATTGCAGAAAAAGAAGTGTACGATGTATTGCCTTTAAGCAATGATGGAAGCGATGGTTACGAAATAAAATTTAAAGATTCTTTATCGTATTTTCCGAAGAAGGAAAGTGTAAAAACTAAGGCTGTAATATTTTCAGGTGGTGTTTTAGGAACTATGGATTTGATGTTGAAATTAAAAGAAACTTCATTGCCTAAATTATCAAATACCTTAGGAACAGGTATTCGCACAAATTCCGAAAGTTTGATTGGTGTAACTACTTATGATAAAAGTGTTTCTTTTTCGGAAGGCATAGCCATCGGTTCTATCGTAAATATTGATGACAGCAGGCATGTTGAACCTGTGAAATATTCTGAAGGTGCAGGATTTTGGCGCATCTTTATGGCGCCGATGGTTACAGGAAAAAATATCTTCAGCAGGTTTTTTAATATGATGAAAGATTTTGTAATTCATCCGATTCAAAACCTGAAAGTATTTTTAGTAGATGATTGGAGCAAGCGTACTCATATCTTATTGTATATGGAAAGCATTGATTCAACATTAAGCCTTAAACGCACAGGTTTTGGTTTTATGAAAACAAACCTTGATACCGGACCTGCACCAACTGCATTCAATCCAAAAGCACATGAAATTGCACATAAGATCGAAAAAATTGTGAATGGAAAAGCAATGGTAATGAGTACCGAAACATTATTAGGCATACCAACAACTGCGCATATTTTAGGTGGTGCGTGTATGGGAAAAGATACCAATAGCGGTGTTGTCGACAAAAATAATAATGTCTTCAACTACAAAAATATGATGGTGTGCGATGGAAGTATGATGTCGGCAAATCCTGGTGTAAATCCAAGCCTGAGCATTACTGCAATTTCTGAAAGAGCTATGACGAAAATTCCATTAAAACAAGATAATCCTGAATTTAAGAATAGCTAATTTTTCTTGATCTTTGAAATGCTTTTTCCGACAAATTTTGTCGGTTTGTCCATGTCTTTAATAGCAAAAGCAATGCCTTCTTTCACAAGCGCTTTTACTTTACTGTTTCTGTAATCGCTTATTTGCCTCACAGGAATATGACGAATTAGATTTCCTGTTCCTGTTAGTAAACCATGCTGATCTTTTAAAAGCGTTCCTTTGTTAAATCCTAAATTTAAGTGATTAGTATAAATCGGAATCATACAATAAGCATCACTAAGCTTTTCTGAAATAGAAAACACGGTTGTTAAAGCATGTGTATGATAAAATAATTCATTGCAGTCAGCATGCAGTTCAAGAATAAAAGCTCGAAGATCAATATATAGTTCTGCCAGTGTCGGATCTTTTAATTCTAATAAAGAAAGAAAATCAGGATGAATAGGTTTTGAAACGTCCATACTTACTTGTTGTTTTAAATAGTTTGGTTACGCTTCAAATATAAATATAAAATACTGATACATTACAACAGCTTACTATTGCAATGTATCAGTATAAATGGTGGTTGTGGTTGATGATTAAGTTTTTGGCTAATCGTATTTTACAACAAAAGAATCTTTGTATTTATCGTTTAATACTGATTTTAAAGCATCAGCATACGCACGATTTTGATATTTTCCAATGTATAATTTATACACTTTTTTGCCTTCTAAAATAACTTCCTGAACAATCAGGTTTTGCTTATACTTTGCTTCCAGTTCTTCAATTAAGGTAAAGATGATGGCTATATCAGAAAACACACCTAACTGCAAACCATAAAAGCCGCTGTTGTTTTTGTCTTTATTGACAATAAAATATGGCGAACGATTGGTAATGCCGTTAGAGTTGGCATCTTTTACATCTGTTACCGGTTGTGGAATATTTTCCGGTGCTTTTGCCGTTGTATTTGTTGGTGTTACTTCTTTCCACGAAGTGTTTTTTGTTGAAGCATCTGTTTTGGTAGAATCGTACTCTTTGATACCATTTTGCGCAGCAATATCTACAGAAGCCTGCACCAGATCAGTCGGAATACTTTCTTCTACAATTTCTATCTTCACATAAGTGGTGCCTTTGTTTCTGAAACCTAACAGATCTGCTGCTTTTGTAGAAACGTCAATCACTCTTCCTTTCACAAAAGGACCTCTGTCGTTTACTTTTACAAATACCGATTTGTTATTTTGTGCGTTGGTAACTTTCACCACTGTACCAAGTGGTAATGTTTTGTGTGCTGCCGTTAATTTATTTTGAGAATAGATTTCACCACTGGCAGTTGGTCTGCCGTGAAATTCAGTGCCGTAGAAAGACGCTGTTCCGAATTCTGTTTGTGCTGCCGAAGCAGTGCAAAAAGTAAATCCAATAAATAAAAGTACAAGTATCTTTTTCATTTTCATGGCAAATTTGGATTGATTAAAAACTTATTTTCTGCCTTAAAATTGCTTTGCAAAGATACTGCCACTTCTTTACGGCTTTGTTAACTCGGCACAGAGTTGCAATAAAGGTTCGGTTAAAATAGCGTGACCGCCTTTGTAAAAAATATGTGAAAATGTTAAGCCAACGTTATCTAAACCTTTCATTATTTCTTCTGCCTTTTCTTTGCTGATAAATTGATCTGCATCACCTACCAGTAAATAAGGATGCAAAGAATTTAGCTTTTCAATATCATTCAAACAGTCGTTTGGTATCGAGCCACCCCAAAATACGATGCGATTAAGCCTTTTATTGGTTTTTAGTACCCATCGAGCCATGGTTGCAGCACCTTGCGAAAAGCCTAAAGCAACTACTTTTGCGCCTGTTTGTAAAATTAATGTTTCGTAAACGTTCTCTAAATATAAAATGTAGTCATTTATTTCATTGTCTCTGTCTTCAGTTGTCATCCAGCTTGCGCCAACACGACCTGAAAGATCTTTCACATAAAAGCGATTTAAAGCTTCCGGAACAATTACGTAATTTTCTTCTGCATTCAGTTCTTCGAATTTTTTAATAAAATATTCAGCCAAAAAGCCATAACCATGCGCCACTATCCAAACTAATTTTGTTTTTTCGGTTAAAGTGCCATACGTAAAAACGCGTGCAGTTTTAGAGGTAATAATGGAATGAGCTTGCGACATGATGTTTATTTATGAATCTAAAATAGTTAAAAAAGTATATTTTACAGTTTTAAGATCCAGCTATTTGAAATTTTGAATAGCTATTTATCGTTCAATATCAAAACTTCAAATTATGTATAAACAGCTATTGCTGCTTTTTGTTGGCTGCTTCTTTTTGGCAAATATGTGCCACGCTGATTCTATACCATTAATAAGGACAGCAGATTCGTTTACTTTCAATGTGAAAATAAAAGCGATAGATCTGAGTGAAGACGGAATTGCCGGTGCTTCCAATAACGATGAAGTCTTTTTCTTCATCTATAAACAAAACGGAAGTTTTCTGCCACAGCTTATAACGGCTCAGTTCTTTAGGTTAGATACTATTTCACGAACTAAAACATTCAAAATTCATACAGATGCTATTGCCTCAACAGATACAATAACATTTATTTTATTAGAACAAGACACCAAAAAGCAACTAAAAGGTATCGAACCGGTCTGTCGATTTTATCTCAATGATATTTATGCTAACTATGAAAAAAACGGCATTCTGAAATTTGAGCAGTATTTTGATGACGATGATATGTTAGGAATGTATCGTGTTACAGGCGATAAGTTCAACCTTTCTAAACCTATCATCAAGAAGTTTGAAACACTAAATTTCTTCGATTGGGCAATTTATAAGCTTGAAATATCAAAGTAAGTAAATTTCATTATTTTTACAAAATGAAAGACTTCAAAAAATACTACATCGTTTCTACTACACCTGATATGCTATATTTAGCTTTAACCAATCCAACTATAATTCAACTTTGGTCTGGTGATGAAGCTGTTATGGAAGCCACACCAAATACAGAATTTTCACTTTGGTCTGGTGATATCTGTGGTAAAAACCTGGAATTTGAGCCTAATAAGAAGATTGTACAGGAATGGTATTTCGGCGAACAAGAGCAGCCATCTATCGTAACGATATTACTGCACGAACATAAGCAAGGTACTTCTGTCGAATTGCGCCAAACAAATATTCCTGACGAAGACTATGACGATATTGTTGAAGGTTGGAATGGTCAATACTTCGGCGCTTTACAGGATTTCTACGAAGAAGGATAATCATCATAATTATACAAATCACAAGAATCACAGTTCAGACAATATGTATCAGGATATTATTATAGAAAAAAATGATGCAATCACTACCATTATTTTAAACAGACCGGCATCTTTAAACGCGCTAACGCCAAATTTGGTTTCTGAATTAAAATCAGCACTACAATCAATTGCTAAAGATGAAAATTGTAAAGTAGTGATATTAAAAGGAGCAGGTCGTGCATTTTGTGCAGGCGTAGACTTAAAAGCAATGAACGAAACATTAGTAGATGGTCAGTTTACAGCTAATCAAATTATTATAGATGGAAACGATATTGCGAAGATCATCAGAACTATGCCTCAGCCTGCCATTGCACAAGTTCATGGTCATTGCTATACCGGCGCTACCGAACTGATGATGTTTTTCGATTTGATCGTTGTAGCCGATGATGCAAAAATAGGAGACACGCACGCCAAATGGGGCATTATGCCAACTTGGGGCATGACTCAGCGATTACCGCGTTTGGTAGGTTCGCTGAAAGCAAAAGAAATGTCTTTTAGCTGCAAACCAATTACAGGCAAAGAAGCAGAAAGAATAGGTTTAGCCAATAAATCAGTTCCTGTAGATGAATTAAACGCAGCAGTTGTAGAAATGGCTAATGATATTTTACAAAATTCAGCACAAACTATTGCAGCTTTAAAACACTTATACAACGAAGGAATGCACACCACTTTAGCAGAAGGTTTACAGATTGAAACGGATTTCAAAACAGATATTACCGATAGAGCAGAATTTCTGAAAGGATTTGAAAAAAATAAATAAATCACTCATCTTCAATGGTATGTTGAAAACTTAAATTAGAATCTTAACACATCATTCGGCAATTAGTCTTAAATTACGTTCAATAAAAATACAAGCTATGCAATTAAACTTTTTCTTAGTCGCGGCTATCGCAGCCATTGTTCCTCTTTTAGTAGGATTTATTTGGTATCATCCAAGTGTGTTTGGAAATGCCTGGATGAAAGTAGCAGGTGTAGACGAAACAAAAATGAAAGAAGCGAATATGCCGCTTATTTTCATAATTACTTTTGTTCTTAGCTACCTGATCTCTTTTCCACTTACAGGTGTTGTTATTCATCAGATGGGTATTTTTGGAATGTTCAATCATCATTTAACAGAAGCACCAACTCAAAAACTTATTGCAGATGCATTTGCAATTGCAGGAAACGATTTCCGTACATTTAAACATGGTGCCTTACATGGTGCAATTGTAGGAATCGGAATCGCGTTACCAATTGTAGCTGTAACCGCTATGTTTGAACGTAAAAGTTTTAAATATATCGCTATCAACGCAGGATATTGGATTCTGTCACTATTATTAATGGGTGGCATTTTATGTCAATTTGTTGACCTTAAAAGCTTTGGTTAATATACAGAATCTAACTTTTTATAAATCAATTGTATATCTCTGATGGCACATAGTTTGTTATCAGGGATTTTTGTTTTATAGAACTACTAAGAAGGTTAAGAAATCACTATTTATCAAATCAAAACAAACTCCATTTTTATATCAAACTCAATTTTAGTAGATTTGTATAATTAGATTTAAAGCCATGTCAGAAGATAATAAGATACAAGTTTCAGGTGCAGAAGCCTTAATTAAAAGTTTAGTTGCAGAAGGCATTGATGTTATTTACGGATATCCAGGTGGAGCAATTATGCCCATTTATGATGCACTTTGGCATTATAAAGACAAAATCAACCACGTACTCACGCGCCACGAGCAAGGTGCTACACATGCTGCCGAAGGTTGGGCGCGCATCAAAGGTAAAGCAGGTGTATGTTTTGCCACTTCTGGTCCGGGCGCAACAAACCTTATCACAGGCATTGCAGATGCTATTATGGACTCAACACCAATGGTGTGCATTACTGGACAAGTTCCAAAACACTTATTAGGTTCAGATGCTTTTCAGGAAACGGATGTAATTGGCATTACGATGCCTATTACAAAATGGAGCTATCAGGTTACATCTGCAGCAGAAATTCCGGCAATAATAGCAAAGGCATTCTACATTGCTAATTCAGGAAAACCAGGTCCGGTTTTAATTGATATTACCAAAAATGCTCAATTTGAAATGATGGAATGGCAAGGTTATAACGCTTGCGAAGTCGTTCGTGGCTATCAACCAAAGCTTGAACCTGATGCAAATAGTTTACAAAATGCTGCTGAAATAATTAATTTAGCTAAAAAGCCATTAATACTTGCAGGACAAGGAGTTATAATTTCAGAAGCAAGAGTAGCTTTAGAAAAATTCTCTACAAAAACAGGAATTCCAGTGTCAACAACCATGCAAGGCTTAGGTGGCTTTGATCCTGATCACCAAAATTATGTTGGTTTGCCAGGCATGCACGGAAACTACTCTGTAAACATAAAAATGAACGAATGTGATGTGATGATTGCCGTTGGTATGCGTTTCGATGACCGAGTAACCGGCGATGTAACCAAGTTCGGAAAACAAGCAAAGATCATACATATTGAGATAGATCCGGTAGAAATAAATAAAGTTGTTGTTGCAGAAGTAGGTATTTGCGCAGATGCAAAAACAACTTTAGAATCATTATTACCATTAGTAAATGAAAACAAGCACCAAGATTGGATAAATACATTTAAAGATTTAGATAAACAAGAACAAGCTATTGTAATTCAACCTGCTATACATCCTGAAACAGATGGAATAAAAATGGGTGAGATCATGAATTTGATCGATGAAAAGACAAAAGGCGAAGCAATTATAGTTCCTGATGTTGGTCAGCACCAAATGTATGCTATGCGTTATTATCATTACAGAAAGCCAAATTCATGGGTTTCGAGTGGAGGCTTAGGCACAATGGGTTTTTCTTTGCCGGCTTCTATTGGTGCGCAAATGGCTGCACCGGACAGAACGGTGGTGGCTATTATCGGTGACGGTTGTTTTCAAATGACAATACAGGAATTAGGAACTATATGGCAAAACGATTTGAACGTAAAAATTGTCATTTTCAATAATAACTATTTAGGAATGGTACGCCAATGGCAGCAACTATTTTTCGATAACCGATATTCACAGGTAGAATTAAAAAACCCTGATTTTGTCGCTATTGCAAAAGGCTTTAGATTAGAAGCTGCAAAAGTGGAAAAACGTGAAGACTTGAGCGCAGCTTTAGATACTATGTTTGCACACAAAGGTGGCTATGTATTAGAAGTTGTAGTGGAAAAAGAAGAAAATTTGTTTCCAATGGTTCCAAGCGGTATGGCTTGCAGCGACGTAATTTTAGAACCAAGTAAGTAGTTTACATATAAAAATATCTAAGCCGACAAATTTTGTCGGCTTTTTTAATGTCCAATAAACAAGATTGGTTAATGTTATCAAGTATGTGAACATTTTAACATTTGGAAATGTTTTTTATAAAATTTGAACGTTTAAAATGATAACTATGAGAAAGCTGATATTCTTTATAATGGTTGGTTTTATTATAGTACTGTTAATTACTGTAAACAATAATTCTATGAGCCAAAATGCCATTCAGCAAAATATACCTTTAGAAACTTATGTTGGCAAGTGGTACATTAATATGACAACCTTTCCGATGTGGCTGAAAGGTGATAAGAAAAACCCAACTTTTAATTACACTATACAAACAAAAAACGAGAAACCAACTTTGCATGGTGATGTACAATATTTTAATAAAAAAGGGAAACTAAAGCATATTACAGGTTTTGATAAGCCAATGAATGACTACAACACAGCCTTTCAATGGCGCGGAAAAGGGTTTCTTTGGTTATTTAAAAGTAATTGGTCAATCATTGCCTATCATCGTGAGCAACAATGGGCAATTATGTATTTTGAAAAGACACTTGCCACACCGGAAGGTTATGACGTTTTCTCCAAACAAAAGCAATTAGATGATAAAACGCTCGAAACCATTAACAAAAAATTGGAAGAACTTGGTTTAAAAGAGAACCTCAAAATGCTGAAACAAGAATAATGTCTTCCAGGAAGTAACATTTATGTTATTTTAATGATGAATACCTTTCATTTCTACTCTAATGTTTATATTTTAGCGAACCAAAATATTCAATAGATATAAATGAAGCATTACAAAATACATTTCATATCCTACAACCAGCCGGTAATGATCGGACGTTTTATGTTGATATTTTCACGCAGGCGAGTAGACGTTACTAACTTTTCTTTTAAAAAGATAGACGATAATGATGGTGAATTCACTATAGAATTTAATGCGGAAGAATGGGCAGCCGATAATCTTTTAAAACAAATCCAAAAACAGATCGATATTTTTGAAGCAAAATTGGTGCTTCAGTAATTTATAAATTATACAACTCACAAACTCATAAATTAACAAAAGTATGGCAGTAATGAACTTTGGCGGAACAGAAGAAAACGTAGTAACACGCGAAGAATTTCCGTTAGCAAAAGCAAAAGAAGTATTAGCAAACGAAACAATCGCAATCATCGGTTACGGTGTGCAAGGTCCTGGACAAGCACTTAACCTGCGCGATAATGGTTTTAATGTAATTGTTGGTCAACGCAAACCATCTAAATCTTGGGACAAAGCAGAAAGTGACGGCTTTGTGGCTGGCACAACTTTGTTCGAACCGGAACAAGCTTTAGAAAAAGCAACCATCATCATGTATTTATTATCTGATGCTGCACAAATAGAAATGTGGCCAACCGTGAAAAAACACCTAACAGCCGGAAAAGCATTATATTTTTCTCATGGTTTTGGTATCACTTATAAAGAAAGAACAGGAATTGTTCCACCATCAGATGTAGATGTGATCTTAACAGCACCAAAAGGTTCTGGAACATCTTTAAGAAGATTATTCTTAGAAGGAAAAGGCTTAAACTCATCTTATGCTATTTTCCAGGATGCAACAGGAAAAGCACACGACAGAACAATTGCGTTAGGAATCGGAATTGGTTCAGGTTATTTATTTGAAACAACTTTCCAAAAAGAAGTATATTCAGATTTAACAGGAGAACGTGGTGTATTAATGGGTGCACTTGCAGGTATTATGGAAGCACAATACAATGTATTAAGAGAAAATGGTCATTCACCATCAGAAGCATTTAATGAAACAGTAGAAGAACTAACAGAATCATTGATCAAATTAGTTTCAGAAAATGGAATGGATTGGATGTATGGAAACTGCTCAACAACAGCACAACGTGGTGCTTTAGATTGGAAAGGACCTTTCCGCGAAGCGGTTTTACCTGTTTTTAAAGATTTGTATGCAAAAGTAGCAGCTGGCGAAGAAGCACAACGTTCTATCGATACCAATTCACAACCGGATTACAGAGAAAAATTAGACGCTGAATTAGCTGAGATCAGAAACTCAGAAATGTGGCAGACAGGAAAAGTAGTAAGAGGCTTACGTCCTGGAAAATAAATAACGAGTAAATATCATTCTGAACTTGTTTCAGAATCCATAAAAGAAAAATGCATCGCCGTAAAGCGATGCATTTTTTCTTTTATGTTTTTAAAAAACAAAGAATTATATTTTTGTATAAGTTGTAGTAGTTGTAGATGGATAGCCACCTAGGTTTGTATTGTATTTTATTTTCAATGTAGAATTATCCAATTGTAATATATCAGATGTTAAAATAGGCACTAATGGATTTGTACTAGTGGTCGTTAATTTATTATTGGCAATTTCCCATTCAAAAGCATTTTCTGTAGTCTGTGGATCTGATGCGTCACATTTTGTAGCACCTTCGTCAAGTGTGCCGGTTCCGTTTGCGTTAAATGTAGAAATGTTGTCTTTTTGACAGTCTTCTAATAAATCATAAAGATCAGAAGTTACAAGACCACCGCCAGAACTCGAAAAATCTGTAACAGATGTGGATGCAACGAGCTTCCAAGAGCCTGAAGATATAACACCATTTAAGTTAGAAGTATCATCTTCTTTTTTGCAAGATGAAAAGCTTAAGATAAGAATTGCTGTTACGAAGAATAAAATTTGTTTTTTCATTTGTTTTTATTTTTTTTAAATAATTAGAATCTATAGGATAATATGACACGAAGATAAATTATTAGATTTAATTATCAAAATTATAAATTGTTTTTATTGTAGATATCAGTAAAATAATATTATACAAATCAATTATTTACTGTTAAACATTTTTAACAAAATAGTTAAATTCTTTTATAGAATTTCATACAATGAAGAAATTATATATACTGACAGTTATAAGTTGCATGATGTTTTTACAATCTTGTAATTTTTTTAAAAAGAAAGATAAAGTAGCAGATAACCCTAAATCATTAGCATTGGTAATTGGTAATCCATTTGACTTTGGCTTAGATAGTGTAATTGCATTTCCTGTTGGTGCCAATTATAATCCTAAGATCAATGAAAATGATGGTCAGAATGCTGAAACCGGCACTGACAATGCAGTAACTTTTAGTAAAAATTCAGTAGCAAAATATGATAAAAGAGCAACAACAGAATTTGTAAACTCAAGTGAACGTGATTTTGACATTCGTAATATTTTGTTTTATGATAAAATTACAGGACAAACTTTTCCCTTGATTAGCGATACTTTACATATTTTGTCATTTGCAATTCATAAAGAATTTAAAAAGCCATTAGTATTTTACAGAGTAGTAAAAATCGATATTAATAAAGATAACAAATATAATTCTTCAGATGCGGTAATGTTGTATACTTCTGATCTAAGAGGAAAAAATTTCACGCAGATCACACCTGAAAACGAACAGTTTTTTGATTATTTCTATTATTCTGAAACTAATACAATATTGATCAAAACATCAATAGATGTTGACCATAATAATAAGTTTACAGAATTGGATGAAACCAATTTCAGGGAAATGAAAATCTTAAATCCTCAATTCGGTAAAGAGATTTTTTCAGCATCTTTAAAAGATTCATTACGCAAACAAATCAATGTATTGAAATAAAAACTAAAACAGCCATCGCAAAGCGATGACTGTTTTGTAGTTAAATTAAGCTAACCATTAGTAATTAGTATTTTTGTTGATTCTGATTCTTCGCTCTTTTATGCTTAATTCTTATCTGATTCCATCAACAAAAGTGTATAAACTACGATTTTATACCACGTAAAATTATTTCAACTTTAAAGTGGAATAATTATTGAGATTATTCGTTATCATTTTTAACTAAACAATTATTATGCGAAAGATTTTTTCGTCGGGTGTTTTTTATATAGCAATTTCAACCGGTGTTTTGGTTGGCATGCAATATCAGCAAACTTATGCGCAGGCAACTTACAAACAAATAGATGTATTAAAGTCATATAAAGAAGGCGAAGAACTCGTAAACTTAGGAAAATATGCAGTTGCGCAACCTTTCTTATTAGATTTTATTCAGAAGTATGATAATAAAACTTTGGATAAATCGAACCTGATTTATGCTGATGCGATTTATTTAAAAGCTTTATGTGAGAAAGAAACAGCATCACCTGAAGCCGAAAAAGATCTGCAATACTTTGCTGATAATTTTAAAGGTCATCCAAAAACAAACAATGCTTATTTTCATTTAGGTGATCTGGCTTACGCAAAATCCAACTATAATGATGCACTTGCTTTTTTTGATAAAGTAGATGAAAATGGTTTAACAGGCAAAGATGTTACAGAATTTCAGTACAAACGTGCATTTGCAAATTTTGCCTTAAAAAAATTCAGTGTCGCACGTGGTCAATTCAACCAAATTGCAGCCAACAAAAAACATCCTTACAACGAAGAAGGTTTTTATTATTCAGGTTTGTCAAGCTATTATTTAAAAGATTATAATGCTGCTTATAAAAGCTTTCAGCAATTAGAATTATCTAAAAAATACGGAAAGATCGTTCCATATTACATCACATCTATCAAATTTATAAATAAAGATTACAAAGGCGTGGTAGAATATGCAGAACCGAAACTAAAAGAGAAAGTCAACTATCAAAATGAAATCACACATTTATTAGGAACATCTTATTACGAACTAAAAGATTACGACAAAGCTTTATTCTATTTGGAACAATACACAGAGAAAGCAACTAAAGTAACACCAGAAGATTATTATGTATTAGGTTATGTACAGGCACAAAAAGGTAAGTGCGATAAAGCAATCAGCAACTTATTACAATTGTCGCCATTGCAAAATGCACTTGGTCAAAATGCCATGTTTTTATTAGGTCAATGCTATGAAAAAACAGGTAACAAATCGGAAGCACGAAATGCTTTTTTACAAGCCGCAAGGTTAACATTTAATAAAGGAATCCAGGAAGAATCATGGTTTCAGTATGCAAAATTATCTTATGAATTAGGTTACACAAATGATGCATTAGTAGCTCTGAAAAATTTTATTCAGGCATATCCGAATTCAAAATATAATTTAGAAGCAAACGAGCTGTTAGCAGATTTATTTTTAATGACACGCAACTATGAAGAAGCAATGTCTATCATCGACAAGCTGCCAACAAAATCTGATAAACTAAAAGAAGCCTATCAGAAAATGGCTTATTATCGCGCCGTAGAAAATTATAATGATTACAAATTTGAAGCAGCAGAAACATTCTTCGATAAGTCGTTAAAATATACCAACATAAAAAGTATTGAAGCACTATGCTATTACTGGAAAGCAGATATGGCGCACCAGCAATCTAATTTTGATAAATCAATTACATTACTTAATAAATTTATACCAATTGCAGGCAATGTAACTACGGAGTATTCAGATAAGGCAAATGCAGGAACAGGTAATTATCTGCAAGGTTATAATTATTACAAAAAGAAAGATTATGCAAGTGCCGATGATTACTTTCTGAAAGCTGTAAACGCACTGAAATTTGACAATAATCTTACCAATAAACAAAGCATTTATCCAGATGCGATGATTCGTTTGGCAGATTGTTATTTCATGCAGAAAAACTATAAACCAGCAGCGCAATATTACGATGAAGTAGTAAAAGCAAATGCGCAAGGTGCAGATTATGCACTATATCAAAAAGCAATTATTGATGGTTTAGGTGGAAATGCAAATGATAAAATTGCAGGCATGAAAGCATTAGTGGCTCGCTTTCCAAATTCGTCTTTCGTAGATGATGCAATTATGCAAACCGGTAATACTTACTTGCTGCAAGATAAAGACGCAGAAGCTATTTCCGAATTCAAATCATTATTAGTAAAGAGTCCGAAATCGGATCAGATTCCGGAAGCATACCTAAAATTAGGTTTGATTTATTTTAATCAAAATAGTTTAGACGAGTCAATGAATTGGTATCAGAAAGTTGTTCAAAACTATCCATCTACACCAGCATCTAACGAAGCTATGCTGGCTATTAAAGAAATTTACATTACTAAAGGCGATCCAAACGGTTATATCACTTTTGCTAATAAATATCCTGGTTCTAAAGTAACCGCATCAGAACAGGATTCATTGATTTATCTGTCTGCTGAGAAACAATTTTTCAGTGGAAATATGGATAATGCTCTGCAAGGTTTCACTAATTATCTTGCACAATTTCCGAACGGATATTTTGCATTGCAGGCAAATTTTTATAAATCAGAATGTTTGTTTGCAAAACAAGATTTTACAAATGCATTAAAAGGATACGAGTTTGTGATCAATCAATCACAAAACAGGTTTACAGAACGTTCTGTTGCACGTGCGGCAAATATCAACTATTACGATTTTAAAAATTATCAGCGTGCTTATGATTTGTATAACAAATTACAAACAGTTGCAACATTAGATGAAAATAAACGTGAAGTACAAATAGGATTGATGCGTACATCTTTCTTCTTGAAAAAATACCAGGAAAGTTTGGATTACATCGTGAAGGTAGCAGCATTGCCTAATCTGCCTGAATTTTATAAAGGTGAAATGGCTTACTATAAAGGTATGAGTTATTACAACATCAATAATAAAGATGATAAAGCCATTAAAGAATTAGAGTACGTTACAAAAAATGTAAACAGCGAACAAGCGGCAGAAGCTAAATACACAATGGCTAAAATTTATTACTTAAAAGACAATAAGAAACAAGCAGAAAAAGAGTGTAACGATTACTTAGATAAATTTCCTTCGTATGAATATTACTTAGGTAAGACATTCATTTTACTAAGCGATATTTATTTAGCTGATAACAAAACATTACAGGCAAAAGCAACACTTCAAAATTTATTGGATAACTATACTAAAGAAGATGAAGTAAGAACGGAAGCACAACAAAAATTAGATGTGTTGTTGAAAGATGAATTATCAGGATCAAAATTAAAACTACAAGATAACGGAACACAAATGCAGTTTGAAAAATAGTTTGAAACACAGATTAATCAGAGAAATCATTAAATCCTTAAAATCTGTGATTCAGACAACAAAATAAAAAAACAGAAAATGAAAAAGACGAAAAATATACTATTGATTTTTGCAGCTTGCTTTTTAGTGCAACATTCGTTTGCGCAAACAGGTGTTGATACGCTTCAAAAGTTAGATGAAGTAGATATTATAAAAGCATACGAGCCAATTTTAATATCGTCGAACAAAGTGCCGTTTGCACCAACATTGCCCAATTTGGTAAAAGCAAAACCTGATGCACAAACCTACACATACAGTGATGTAAAAGGCAAGGTAAGCTACAATCCTGAAGATATTAAACCTATAAAGACAGCAGGAAAAAAACCTGAAAAAAATCAGTTCTTTTATGCAAAGATTGGCTTCGGATTTCCACTGGCAGCTTTGGCAAAAATTGTTATCACAAACCCAATCAAAACAAAATACAGCGCAGGTTTGGACATAGATTTTATGAATACTTTCAAAGATAAAGTAGAATTTAAGAACTATACAGATTTTAAGATCAAAGGTTTTGGCGAATACTATATAAAGAAGAAAGCATCAATTGGAGCAGAATTATTTTACAGGTTAAATCAACATAATTTTTACGGTTATTCAACGGAAGTATTTACCAAAGATTCTTTAAAAACAAACTTCAATCGTTTTGGTGGTGCTATTAAATTGCGTGGTATAGAAGATGCCGATTATTATTACAATGGCGAAGTAAATTTTGCATCGGTGATGAATAAGAATGTATTTCAAAATCCTAAGGAACTCACTATAAATGTAAAAGCGGAAGCTGGTTATAACTTTAAGAAAAATTATTGGGCAGGCGCAAAGCTCAACGTTACGAACGTATCATACAACAGCAATTTTAAAGATACAAGCGCATTATCTATATTAAACAAGCAAAACCATTTTACGCTTCAGGCAATTCCATATTTCCAGGTGCGATATAAAATATGGCAAATATTGGCTGGTCCAAACCTGATGATCACAAACAGGAAGTTTTATGTATTACCGGAAATTGTAAACCAATTGCAGATTTACAAAGATTATTTTGTAATGTATAATGAGTGGAAAACACAAGTAAAAATTAATAGTTTGAATAATCTGTCCTTAGAAAATCCATGGATAGTTACCCAAAATTATAATAACTCTATTGACGAAACACGCACATTTATAGGTTTACGTGGAAGCGCGAAAGGTTTCGGCTACGATGTTCGTTTCAGCCAAATGGTGTCGAGAACAAATGCTCAGTTTATAAATAATACCTACAATACTTTCGGAACGCCAAGTGCAGATATTGGCTTTGATGTTCAAAGTATTCACAGCGTAAAATCATGGAATCCACACATCGGACTTTCTTATAACAGAGGAAATGAATTTGGTGCAAAAGCATGGTTCGATTATTTCGCATATACAAAACAAGCTGCTGTAGATCTATCATATCTGCCATCATTTAAAGCAGGCTTTTCTGCATTTTATAACTGGAAAAACAAATTGTATGTGAATGTAGACATCACAGGACAAAGCAAAACAAATGCTACAACTGTTCATTATGATACAGGAATTGTTGGTGTTACAAGAAGTACTATTCCAATAAAAGGATTAGTAGATATTAATTTGTCAGCAAATTATTTTATTACAAAGAACATCGGTGTATTTGTCGACCTGAATAATTTTGGATTCCAAAAATGGCAGCGTTATCATTTATATCCAACATATAGTTTCCAGGTAATTGGTGGCGTGAAATTGATGTTTTAAATAAATACATCATTGTAAATTAATTAGAACAACTCGTCATATTTTATAAAAAGAAATTTTGCGTTCTTTGCGTCTTTGCGTGAAAAAAAATTAACTTTGCCAATATGGTGGAAATAATTCAAGAACTTTTATTTACAAACAACTGCGTTATCATTCCGGGTTTTGGTGCTTTTATCGGCAATTATAATCCTGCAGAAATACGTCTGTCTGAAAATAAAATATTTCCACCTTCAAAATTAATTGCTTTCAACAGGTCTTTACAGGCAAATGATGGTTTATTAATTAATTATACATCACATTATTTTTCCATTTCTTACAAAGATGCTGAAGAGAAGATAAATGCCTTTGCAAAAAATTGCAACGAAACTTTATTGCAGCATAAAAGTATTATTTTTAAAAATATCGGTAGACTTACGATTGACAACGACGATAAGATTCAGTTTCAGCCATTTTATATTAAGAATTATCTGCCGGAAAGTTTTGGTTTGGAAATTATGTCAATCGTACCTATTCATCGCCTGAAAGATGCAGAAATAGAATTAAAAGAAAATTATCAACGTGTTATGCATCCTGAATTGACAGAAGATGCAATTTCGCCAAGATCTTCTAAAAAGAAATATTGGCTGTTTGCAATAGCTGGAATTGTATTTGTTGCAGCACTACTTAGTTTAAACATTAATAAAGATAACTCAAATAAAAGCTACGCATCTTTGCTGCCAATGTTTGATAATGCTAAAACAAAAGAATATATTTTGCCAAAAGCGGTAGAATCACAATCAGCTTCTGTATTCATTCAAAATAAAATTGATGTAGCTACAAAAGAGATAAATGAAATAGATGCGGCAATTTCCGATACAACAACCCAAACAGTTTTTGCCAAGTCAAAAAATAGATCTTATATTATTGTAGGAACTTTCTTTGATGAAAACCGTGCAGAAAAGCTGAAATCAGAATCAGATAAAATTGGTTATAATACATCTATTTCAATAGATAATAAAGATGGTCTTTTTCGTGTAACTGTTGCAGTAGAAAATAAGGAATTGGAAGCATCTCTAAACAAAATAAAATCAACACTAAATCCACGCGCTTGGGTATATTGTGTTAAATGCAATTTGAAATAATAGGTTTCTAAGATAGGATTTGGAAATTATCTTTAGTTTTGTTTTAATTCATAATTCATAATTCATAATTCATAATTTTGATGATTTCCTGCCAGAATATTCATAAATCTTACGATCAATTACAAGTACTTAAAGGCGTTTCCTTAGAAATAAATAAAGGCGATTTGATATGCATTGTTGGTCCGTCAGGCGCAGGAAAATCTACACTTTTACACATTATTGGTACTTTAGACAAAGCAGATCAAGGCATTGTCACCATCAACGGACAAGATATTGCTAAGCTCAAAGATAAAGAGCTGTCAGATTTCAGAAATAAAAATTTAGGCTTTGTTTTTCAGTTCCATCACTTATTACCAGAATTTACAGCGATAGAAAATGTAAGTATTCCTGCTTTTATTGCAAAAAAAAATGAGGCAGAAACCCAAAAGCGTGCAGCAGAATTATTGGATTTTATGGGTTTGAAAGATAGAATGCAACATAAACCAAACGAACTTTCAGGTGGCGAACAACAACGAGTTTCAGTAGCACGTGCATTAATGAACCAGCCTTTGGTTATTTTAGCAGATGAACCAACCGGAAATTTAGATACAGAACGTAGTGAAGAATTACATCAGTTATTCTTCAATTTAAAAAAAGAGTTCGATCAAACCTTTATAATCGTTACACATAATGATCTTTTAGCTGAAAAAGCCGATAAAAAGTTGGTGATGAAAGATGGTTTGATTGTAAATTCCATTAATTAATCATCACATAACATCATTTTCAAATAGCTATATTTTCAAATTAGCTAATTAATTCCTATCTTTGCACTCCAAATTTAATGGACCTGTAGCTTAATTGGATAGAGCATCTCACTACGGATGAGAAGGTTAGGGGTTCGACTCCCTTCAGGTTCACTAACATTTGTTGATTATTAATTTTGTTTTCAGAATAAATAATCGTATTTTTGCACCTCTTAAATAGAAAAAAAGTATGGCAAGGTTTTGCGATTTATCAGGAAAAGGTCCAATGTCAGGAAATAGCGTTTCGCACTCTAACATCAAGACTAAAAGAAAGTTCTACCCGAACTTACAGAAAAAAACGTTCTTTATTCCAGAATTAGATAGATGGATAGAGTTAAAAGTAGCGACGTCTTCTATCAGAACAATTAACAAAAAAGGAATTTACGCTTACTTGAAAGAGCTTCAGAAAAAAGGCGAAATTCAATTAGGCTTCTAAAAATTTTCAGCAATGGCAAAGAAAAAAGGTAATAGAATTCAGGTAATATTAGAATGTACTGAGCATAAAACTTCAGGTTTAGCAGGTGTATCTCGTTATATTACAACGAAAAACAGAAAAAACACACCGGAAAGAATTGAATTGAAAAAATTCAATCCGATCATGAAAAAAGTAACTGTTCATAAAGAAATAAAATAATACAAAATGGCAAAAGTATCCAAAAACGCGAAAGTAGATAGAGGTAAAAATGTAGGTGAATCTAAAAACATGGTGAAGATCATCAAGTTTGTTCGCTCTGATAAATCAGGTTCTTATGCTACTCGTGAAAAAGTAGTTCATAAAGATTTATTGCAAGACACTATAAAAAGCATGTAATTGATTTTATCAATTAAATATTAAGCTTCTCTGATTGGAGAGGCTTTTTTGTTTATATTCACTTAACTTTTCTAAAGTTTTAAACTTAAGAAAAGTTATTCATTAATTTTATAAGATGGGAATTTTTGATAAGATTTTCGGAAAATCAAAGTCCGAAGAAGAAATAAAAGTTGAAGAAAAGCAACTAAATGAAGGTTTGGCTCAAACTAAACAAGGTTTTTTTTCTAAAATATCAAAAGCAGTTGCCGGAAAATCAACTGTGGACTTAGAATTTTTAGATCAATTAGAAGAAATTTTAATCTCATCAGACGTTGGTCTGCCAACTACAATTAAGATCATTGATCGATTAGAAGCACGCGTAGCTCGCGATAAATACATAAACGCCAACGAACTCAATAATATTTTAAAAGACGAGATCGGTAATATTTTAGCAGAAAATAATACTAAAGATTTAAGTGATTTCATTCCACAAACAGATAAAAAACCATACGTAATTATGGTAGTTGGTGTAAACGGCGTTGGAAAAACTACAACAATTGGAAAATTAGCATATCAACTAAAAAAAGCAGGAAAAGAAGTGATGCTTGGTGCTGGCGATACTTTTCGTGCCGCCGCAGTTGATCAATTAACTATTTGGAGCGAACGTGCCGGTGTTCAAATTGTGAAGCAGGCAATGGGTTCAGATCCTGCTGCAGTAGCTTTTGATACAGTACAGTCTGGTGTTGCAAAAGGCGTAGATGTGATTATTTTAGATACAGCCGGTCGTTTACATAACAAACAAGGATTGATGGATGAACTTTCCAAAATAAAAAAGGTGATGAGCAAAGTTATTCCAGATGCGCCACACGAAGTTTTACTGGTTTTAGATGCTTCGACCGGACAAAATGCGATGGAACAAGCCAAGCAGTTTTCTGCAGCAACACAAGTTACTGCTTTAGCTTTAACCAAATTGGACGGTACCGCAAAAGGTGGTGTTGTTCTAAGTATCGCTGATGAATTTAAAATTCCTATAAAATATATTGGCTTAGGTGAAAAAATGGAACAACTACAAGTGTTTAATCGTCAGGCGTTTATTGAAACTTTGTTTGAGTAAGATTTAATAAACTTGAGTTTTTAATTTGCAACCTCAAAAATAAATTTCTAATTTTTTATGGAATTTGACATGGTTTTGACTCTTAATAGTAAACAACTTTTAAGATGGAAAAATTACAAATCATTCAAAACAAAATTCACACGATCAGAAATGAAAAAGTAATGTTGGATTATGATCTTGCACAACTTTATGAAACAGAAACAAAAAATCTAAAACGTGCAGTAAACAGAAATATTGAAAGATTTCCAGAAGATTTCATGTTTCAGCTAAGCAAGGAAGAGTTTGATAACTTGAGGTGCCAAAGTGGTACCTCAAGTTATGGAGGCACAAGATACTTACCTTATGCTTTTACAGAACAAGGTGTTGCAATGCTAAGTAGTGTATTGAAAAGTCAGAAAGCAATTGAAGTAAATATTGCTATAATGAGAACTTTTATTAAAATCAGGAAATACGCTGTGAATTATAAAGACTTGGCTGATAAATTGCTTGAACATGATAAGCAATTTTCAGATGTTTACGAAGCTTTGGATTATTTAATTAGTAAAGACAAACAAGAAATTGAAGAAAATCAACGCGAAAGAATAGGATTTAAAATGTAAGTTTGTGTATAAAGTTAAATGAAAAAACTCATCTTTATATCATTCCTTTTTTTTAATGCTTTTGCTTTTTCGCAAAGGTTTAATTCAACTTCATATTTCAGAACTATAGACTATTTTGATAAAGAAGACAGCACAAGAAATTATGGAATTGTTTATCGACCAAATGAACCGGCAAAAAAGCTATTGGTGCTTTTGCCTGGCTTTGGAGAATCACCACAATTGGCAGAAATAGAAACAGATATTCCAAAAGTAGCCGTTGCGCAAGGAATTCTGACAATTATTTTGTCGAATAGCGATGGAAATCTTTCTTTTCAAATCGATCAAAAAGCGCAGACTTTCTTAGATACCATCATTCCATTTTTATTAAATAAATATCAGATTCCGAATGATCAATATTATTTGGGTGGCTTTTCGCTTGGTGGTGCTGCTGTTGTAAAATATGTGCAACACTGCAATGTTTATGATATTGTGCCAAAGCCAAAAGCAGTCTTCGCCATCGATCCACCTTTAGATTTTTATCGTTTATATGGTGTGTATGAAAGATGGCTGACTGATACATCTTCTTATTTTACAAGTAAGCAAGTTTATATTACAATGTTAGAAAAAATGCGAACTTATTTTCGCGGTGATTTAAGCAATGCTTATCAAAATTACCTAAAATTATCGCCTTATTGCTATGAAGATAAAGACAAGATTGGCGTACGCTTATTTGAAAATACAATACCGGTTAGAATTTATTGCGAACCTGATTTTAATTGGGCAATGGATGAAAAACATTGGTCTGCATATGATTTGAATGTCATAGATAACGTTAGTTTTATTAATGAATTGAAAAAAAATGGAAATAAAAATGCACAGCTTATCTTAACAAAAGATAAAGGCTTTCGTAAAATTCTTAAATTTAAACATCCACATTCGTGGTCAATTGCTGATGCAAGCGAAACTGTGAAATGGTTGTTAAGGTATTGAAATGCAGCGATATCTACTTAAAAACTTCTTATCTTTGCATCTCATTTTTAACTAATTTAGTTTGAAAACAAAATCTCATACAAAAGATAAATACAACGTTATAACTTTAGGTTGCTCTAAAAATTTAGTCGATTCTGAAGTGTTGGTATCACAATTAAAGCATAATGATTTTGATGTAGATCATCAATCTGAAAAAAAAGATGCAAATATCATCATCGTAAATACTTGTGGTTTTATCGACAGAGCAAAAGAAGAATCTATCAACACCATCTTATCTTACGCCAAACAAAAAGAAAAAGGCAAAATTGATAAACTCTATGTTACAGGTTGCTTGTCGCAGCGTTACAAAGATGATCTGGAAGTTGAAATTCCACAGGTTGATGCATTTTTTGGAACTTTAGAATTGCCACAATTACTCAGTAAATTAAATGCTGACTATAAACATGATTTGATCGGTGAACGATTTTTAACAACGCCGGAACATTATGCATACTTAAAAATTTCTGAAGGCTGCAACAGAACCTGCACTTTTTGTGCTATTCCATTAATGCGCGGAAAACACGTTTCAAAAACAATTGAAGAAGTAGTTGCTGAAGCCAAAAACTTAGCAAAACAAGGCGTTAAAGAAGTTATGCTGATTGCACAAGAGCTAACATACTATGGTTTAGATATTTACAAAGAACGTGCGTTATCAAAATTATTATATCAGCTAAATGAAGTAGAAGGCATTGAATGGATTCGTTTGCACTATGCATATCCAAGTAAATTTCCTTTAGATATTTTGGATGCAATGAAAGCTTGTGATAAAGTTTGTAACTATTTGGATTTGCCTTTGCAACATGCAAACGACAATATTTTGAAACGTATGCAAAGACAAATTACGCAAGCAGAAACGCGTGAATTGATTCATCAAATTCGCACCAAACTTCCAGGCATTGCGATTCGTACAACTATGTTAGTTGGCTTTCCTGGCGAAACAGAAGAAGACTTTCAGGATATGTGTGATTTTGTACAGGAAATGGAATTTGAACGTTTAGGTGTTTTCCAGTATTCTCATGAAGATGATACAGCAGCGCATAAGTTTGATGATGATATTGACACAGATACCAAAGAAGAACGTGCAAGCAGGTTGATGCAAATCCAACAGGAAATTTCTTTCAGAAAAAATGAAGAGAAAGTTGATAAAACTTTTAAAGTTTTAATCGATAGGAAAGAAGGTACTTATTTTATCGGACGAACAGAATTTGATTCACCGGAAGTGGATAATGAAGTGCTGATTGACGCAACAAAAAATTTCTGTAGAATTGGTGATTTTTGCAATGTAAAAATCTACGATGCAACTGATTTTGACTTGTATGGCGAAGTTGTGAAATAAATTTATTAATTTTAATTTATGTCTTTAAATCTGCAATATATTACGAATGTAAAAGGCGAAACAACGGCTATTCAAATTCCTATTGATGATTGGAATGCGATTCAAAAACAGCTGGCAATTCTAAAAAAAAGAAATTCTATTAAAGCTGATATCAAAGCTACATTAAAAGAAGTCGAAAGCTATAAAGATCGAAAATCTAAATTAATAAGTCTTAAAGATTTTATTAATGAGTTGTGAAATCGTAACATCACAAAGATTTAGAAACCAAGCTAAAAAACTAAAGAAAAAGTATATTTCTCTCAATAATGATTTGTTATTACTTTACGATGAATTATTTCAAAATCCTAAATGCGGAACAGCACTTGGCAATGGTTTTTATAAAGTTAGATTAACTATAAAAAGTAAAAACAAAGGTAAAAGTGGTGGTGCAAGAGTAATAACATTTTTATTTTCCAATCAAAATAACATCTTAATTTTATCTTCTATTTATGATAAATCAGATATAGAAAATATTTCTGATAAAGCCATTGTTGATATTTTAGAAGAAATTAAAATTGAACATCCAAATTATTTTAAATAAAAACGTGCAAACTCAAAATATTCCATTTTCACAAACCAACTTATTTTCTAAACTCATTTTAGATTATATTTCTGAACATGAAAACGTTAAACCATTTTATAATTACGCACCAAATATTGATGCGATGGAACAAATTCTTCAGGATAAAAAGACGGAAAATATTGACAGAGAAAATTTAGTTGAAACTATCAAAAAGCAATATGCTGATATTGAAATTCTTTCTCAAAATGTGTCTAATAATATTCAATTATTAGAAGATGAAAATACTTTTTGCATTGTAACCGCACATCAATTAAACATATTTGCCGGACCACTTTATTATATTTATAAAATTGCACAAACCATTTCTACGTGTAAGCAGTTAAAAGAAAAATATCCAAATTATAATTTTGTGCCGGTTTATTGGCTTGGCAGCGAAGACCACGATTTCGAAGAAATTAATCACATCTATTTATTCAATAAAAAAATAGAATGGACAGATAAACAAAATGGTGCAACCGGTGAATATAATACGCAAAGTATTTTGCCAAGTATAGAAGAAATAAAAACGATTTTAAATGTTGATGATGCGAATGAAATTATTACTTTGTTTAAACAAGCATATGCACAACCAACTTTAACAAAAGCAACAAGATATTTAGTAAATAATTTATTTGGAAAACACGGTTTAGTTATAGTTGATGGAAATGACAAAGCATTTAAACAACAATTTTCTGAAATAGTTAAAGATGAATTATTAAATCAGAATTCTGTAAAATTAGTAACACAACAATTAAAACAACTTGAATCAAAAGGCTATAAACAACAGGCGTTTCCACGCGAAATCAATTTGTTTTATTTGAGCAAAAATAGCAGAGAAAGAATTGTAGAAGAAAATTCAGCATTCAGCATTCAGCATTCAGAATTGAAATTTACTAAAGATGAAATGTTGAAAGAACTCGAAAGCTATCCTGAAAGATTTTCGCCAAATGTAATTTTACGACCGTTATTTCAGCAAAAGATTTTACCAAGTTTAGCATATATCGGTGGTGCAGGCGAACTTAGTTATTGGTTGCAGTTAAAACCTGTTTTTGATTTTTACAAAATCAATTTTCCTCAATTACTATTAAGAAATTCTGCATTATTAGTAAATGAAAATACTACAAATAGAATAGAAAAACTTGGTTTTAAAACAGCAGATTTTTTTAAAGATAATGAAATATTGAAAAAAGAATTTATTGCAAAAAATACCAATGAAGATATTGATGTTTCAGTATATAAAAATGAAATAGAAATTACTTTTAATAAATTAGAAGAGCTAACTAAAAAAATTGATGCAAGTTTGGTAAATACAGTTGGTGCCGAATTGCAAAAGTCATTACAAAGCTTAGATGCTATTCAGAAACGTTTAGTAAGATCTTTGAAGCAAAAAAATGAGACACAACTCAATCAAATAGAAAAGATAAAAACACAATTATTTCCAAATAATTCTTTGCAGGAAAGAGTGGAAAATTTTGCATCATATTATTCAAAAACAGGACAAAGTTTTATTGATGAATTGATTGATGAATTTGATATTTATAACAAACAATTTTTGATTATTCAAAATTAGTTTGCATTTTTTAAGATTTCCACTTCTTCAAGATCTATAATCGGTATACTTTTTGCTTTATAAAAAACATGAAAAACATTTCAATTTTTATTTTATTTCTAATGATAACTTTCTTTTCTAAAGCACAACCTGCTACCGGAAATTTTAAAGATTTTATTTATTGGAAAGATAGTACAAAGCTAACCTGGAATGATTTTAAAGCAACAGCTGTTACCAATGCCGCAGAAGCCGCAATGACAGCTTCTTCAATGGAATTTTCTTATAATACAAAAAACACACAGTTGTTTTGGAACGTTTCTGTGAAATTTTTTCCATTATTATCATGGTCTAAAAAATCACAGCAATCTGATTATATCTTAAGGCACGAACAATTACATTTTGATATCACAGAGCTTTATGCACGAATGTTACGCAAACAGTTGACCGAAAATATCAGCTCAACAAAAGATATTGCAAAGCTGAAGTTAATTAATAAAACTATTTTGCAGCAATGGCAAAATGAACAGGATAAATACGATAAGGAAACAAATCATAGTATAAATGCCACCAAACAGGCTGAGTGGAACCTTAGTATTCAGCAACAACTAAATAATTTAAAAAACTTTGCAAGCAAATAGATTTTTTCAATTTAATTTCTAACTGTTTACAGGTAGATTTTACACATATTTTGAAAAATATGAGAATCATGCAATAAGATGTGGAAATTTTGTAACAAAAATTGTCCGTTTTTAATTTAATTTATCTAATATTAAACTATAAAACGATTAACATGAAAAAAATCATACACTCTATTGCATTAATTTTCGCAATTATATTTTCGCCAATTAGCATTTATGCAAGTACAGCCGATGAGCTTCTACAAAGTGGAATTTCTAAAAAGAATCTACAGGATTACATGGGTGCACTTCAGGATTTTAATAAAGCAGTTTTATTAAAACCTGGTTTTGAAATATTTGTTAACCGAGCTGACGTTTTATATAATTTAGCTAATTATTCGGATGCAGCAAGAAGTTATACTTATGCTTTAGAAATAAATCCGAATGATAAAGATGCATATTTAAACAGAGGCAAAGCACTATATGCAACAGGTGACCACAAAGCAGCCATAAAAGATTTTAATAAGGTAATTGAGTTGGACGCAGCAAATGCCGAAGCTTATTATTATCAAGGACTTTGCAAGAAAATAACTACTGCTTATGATGATGCTGTGAAATCATACGACAAAACAATTGAGTTACAGCCAAATAATGCGGAAGCTTACAACGCACGTGCAATTGCTAAATATTTTGTTGGTGATGAAACAGGTGCTATGCAGGATTTTGATAAATCAATTGAACTAAAACAAGATTATGCAGACGCTTACTTTAATCGAGCAAATTGTAAATATTTTATAAACGACTTAGCAGAAGCTTGTACAGATTGGAGCAAAGCGAGTGAGTTGAAATATGCTGAAGCAGATACATACATCAAAAAATATTGTAAATAAATTTAATTCAGATTTTTAAAAATAAAAAAGGTCAGCAATATTGCTGACCTTTTTTATTTTTAATTTTTGCTCTATCCAATAGAATAATTTATACTTTCAGAAATCAAACCACTTGCAATTTGCTTTTGTCTTAAATTGTAATCCTTTCTGCTGATACTAATAGAAATAACTTTACCATTCTTTTCACAATTTATAAATAAAAGATCATTTTCCGAACTCACAGGTGCAAACTTTTGGTGAATTCTGTCAATATTATTATCTGTACTTTGGCTAAATGGTGATATTATACTTCGCATAATAATGATGTTTAAGGTTAATGATATGGTCAAAATTGACATTTTTTCTTTGAGTTCTACTTATACAATTACAAGACTAAATTGCATAATTCTCATTATTACATTTTAACAATCATTTTTATCATAAATTATAACACTTGAGAATTGTGTAACTGATTTGCAGAATTATATAACACATACTGTAGAAATTAATCGAATTTTGAAAAAATGGCAGTTTTACAAAATATATGACTCAACATTGATAGAATTTAGGTGTAATGATGAATAGTGAATGTAATCTGACCATGATTTTTAAATACAAGGTATGATCAAAGAAGCGACTAACACTGTACACGAATTTCTGACACAAATGAAAACCTATTTTGTAAGAGATGATGGTCAAGATAAATATACTATAGAAGAACCTTTACGATCCGAACTATATAGTTTCGATCAAATGATAGATCACAGCAAATTCTTGGCTGAATTACATGTACTTAGTAAGGAAAAAGGCGAAGATCGCTTGCTTAAAAGATTAGCAGACAATGAAGAAATATTATTAAAAGTAAGGAACTTACTTTCAGAAGCTATTAATCAAAACTTCACCATTACACCTGCAGGCGAATGGTTGTTGGATAATTATTATCTGCTTGAAGAACAAATACGTAGTACAAAAAAACACTTACCGAAAAAGTATAGTGAAGGTTTGCCTGTACTTGCAAGCGGACATTCAGTTGGATTACCACGTGTATATGATATTGCCTTAGAGATAATTTCTCATAGCGATGGTCATATCGAAATGGATATCTTGAATAATTTTATAAAAGCATATCAAACTGTAAGCAGCTTTCGTTTAGGAGAATTATGGGCAGTTCCGATCATGCTCAAACTTGCACTGATTGAAAACCTGAGACGTGTTTCTGCACGTATTGCTATTGATCGAATCAACCGAAACCTTGCAGACTATTGGGCAAAGCAGATGATTGATGCTGCTGAAAATAATCCAAAAGACCTGATACTAATATTGGCTGATATGGCGCGTTCAGAACCACCTTTAGAACGTGCATTTGTAGCAGAATTTTCACGGCAACTACGTGGGAAAGGTCCAACGTTGGCACAACCGCTGAATTGGATGGAAGAGCGTTTGACAGAACTTGGACATAGTAGTAATGAACTTGTACAGCTGGAAAATCAAAAACAGGCTGCAGACCAGGTTTCTGTGAGTAATAGTATTGGAAGTATTCGTTTGTTGGAAACGATGGATTGGCGTGAATTTGTAGAAAATAATAGTGTTGTAGAGCAAATATTATTACAGGATAATATTTATGCAAAGATGGATTTCTCCACACGCGACCATTACCGACACGTGGTAGAAAGAATTGCAAAACATTCCACAATAACAGAATCAGAAGTTGCTCAGATCGCTCTGCAATTGTCTAAAGACAATATAAATTCTAAAAGACACAACACTTCTCATGTTGGCTACTTTTTAATTGGAGATGGATTAGAACAAACAGAAAAACTTGCAAACAGAAAACTCCTGACATCAGATAAGATCAGAAAAAAGCTTGATAAAAATCCGCTGTTCTCTTACTTAAGTTTAATTTTCTTCATAACCGCTATAATCACTTTTCTTAATTCATGGAAAGCCTATAAAGATGATAATGCGATTTGGATAGTTATACTATTTGGAATCATTTCACTTGTCTGTTCAAGTCAGTTAGCAATTGCTATCGTCAATTTTATTTCCACTTTAATAGTTCGACCAAGCTTATTACCACGCATAGATTATTCAAAACAAATACCTGAAGAATCAAGCACATTAGTGGCTGTTCCATGCTTATTATCAAGTAACCAGGAAATTGAAGAATTAGTAGAAGCTTTGGAAGTAAGATACTTAGCAAACAAGCATACAAACTTATTTTTTGGATTAGTAACTGATTTCACAGATGCGCCTGAAGAACACATGCATAATGATGATGATTTAGTGCAAAATGTAACACAAAGAATAAAAGCACTCAATCAAAAATATGGCAGACAAGAAGATGATCTTTTCTATCTTTTTCATCGACCACGAAAATGGAATCCACATGATCGGGTTTGGATGGGTTATGAAAGAAAAAGAGGAAAACTTGCTGATTTAAACGGATTATTAAGAGGTAATTCTAAAGAAGCATTTTCAGTGATCATCGGAAATATATCATTGCTGCAAAAAATAAAATATGTTATTACATTAGATGCAGATACTCAGCTTCCACGCGACTCGGCACATAAGATTATTGGTACAATGGCACATCCTTTAAACCGTGCAGTGTATAATGAAAAAGAACAAAGAGTTACAGAAGGCTACGGTATTTTGCAGCCACGTGTATCTGTAAGCATGCCAGGATCAGACAGCTCTTTGTATGCAGTTATGAATGGAAACGAACCAGGCATAGATCCTTACACACGTGCAAGTTCTGATGTTTATCAGGATCTATTTGGTGAAGGCTCATTTATAGGAAAAGGAATTTATGAAGTAGATGTTTTTGAAAAAGCATTCAAAAATAAATTTCCGGAAAATAGAATACTCAGTCATGATTTGTTGGAAGGTTGTTATGCACGTTCCGGATTGATAAGCGATGTTCAATTGTACGAAAAATATCCTATTCGTTATGATACAGACATGAAGCGTCAGCATCGCTGGATTCGCGGCGACTGGCAGATAGCTGCATGGTTTTTGCCATGGGTGCCTTATGCTGATAAGCATTGGCGTAAGAATCCTTTATCAGGTTTATCACGTTGGAAAATCTTCGATAACATAAGACGAAGCTTGGTTCCATTAGCATTTACGTTATTTATTTTATTAGGTTGGACCATACTTCACGCAGCAGCAATATGGACCTTGATCATTTCATTAATTATAATCTTACCGGTTTTAATAAGTTCGATTTGGGATATGTTCAGAAAACCTAAAGAATTAATTTTATCACATCACTTACTCATATCAAGCCGTTCCGCAGGTAGTGCAGCTATCAGAACAATGTTTATACTTATATGCTTGCCTTACGAAGCCTACATTAGCTTAGAAACGGCAATATTATCAGCATGGCGAATGTTGATATCAAAAAGAAAATTATTAGAATGGTCACCGGCGGCAAAAGAAGAAAGACTTAGTCCGAAATCATTGGCAGGTTCTTACAGGCATATGTGGTTAGAACCTTTAACAGCTGTAACATTTTTCATTTATCTTATTTTCACATCTTCAAAGTCACTTTATGTTGCAGGTCCAATATTAGCTTTATGGATGTTAGCACCTGCAATAGCATGGTATGTGAGCAAGCCATTGGTAAAACAAATCGTATCATTAAGTGAAGAACAGGTAATATTTCTTCAAAAACATGCGCGTAAAATATGGGCATTCTTTGAAGAATTTGTAACTGAAAAAGAGAATTGGTTGCCGCCAGATAACTATCAGGAAGTTCCTGTAAATGTAGTGGCACATCGTACATCACCAACAAATATCGGGCTTTCGTTTCTCGCAAATCTTACAGCAAATGATTTTGGCTATATAACAGTTGGTGAATTTATGGAGAGAACAACTGCATCTTTTAGTACTTACCAAAAGATAGAGAAATTTCAGGGACATTTATATAATTGGTATGATACAGAAACTTTAAGACCTCTTTGGCCAAGATATGTATCAACAGTTGACAGTGGTAACTTAGCAGGACACTTATTAACTCTGAGACAAGGAATTTTGACGATACAATATCAACAAATAATTTCTCCCAAAATTTTAGATGGTATAAGAGATACAATATACGTATTGGCTGAAATTACAAACGATCAAACGGTTGTAGTTGAAAATAAATTAAAAGAAGGATTAGAAAAAATAGCTAATGAAGAGATCGTTTCATTGTATGATTTGAAAATCATCTTAGAAGAATTATCACAAAAGTATAATACCAATAAATTATCTGTAGAGTTAGCCTCAGAAAACCCTGTTGATTGGTGGAAAAATACATTTTCATCGCAAATTCAAAAGTATATAGATGAACTTAGATTACTAACACCTTGGCTTTTCTTACCGGAAATGTCAGACGAATTAGATAATGTCTTCTTATCGAAAAAAATACCAACATTACAAGAATTATCAGAAATAAATAATTTATTAAAAACAAAAATTAAAGATGAGAATAGCGAAATAGAATCTTATCAAAATTGGCCACTGCAATTTCACGAAGCTTTGAAAGAATCAGTTAATCAGGCAAGCAAACGATTAAGCGATTTGGAATATCTTGCACAACAATGCAATGATTTTTCTACAATAGAATATGATTTTCTATTTAATAAAGCAAAAAATCTAATGACAATCGGATATAACGTTGAAGAGCATAAACCAGATTTAAGTTATTATGATCTACTCGCATCAGAAGCAAGATTAGGAACTTTTGTAGGAATTGCACAAGGCAAATTACCACAGGAAAGTTGGTTTGCATTAGGCAGATTATTAACAAATGCAGGTGGAAGACCAATCCTATTATCATGGAGTGGATCAATGTTTGAATACCTGATGCCACTATTAGTAATGCCAACTTATGAAAATACTTTATTAGATCAGACAGATAAAGCAGTGGTAGAAAGACAAATAGAATATGCAAAACAACGCAATGTTCCTTGGGGAATTTCAGAGTCAGCATATAACATGGTAGACGTAGCGTTAAATTATCAATACCGAGCATTTGGAGTTCCTGGATTAGGTCTTAAACGTGGCTTGGCAGAAGACTTGGTAATTGCACCATATGCAACATTTCTTGGCTTAATGATTGCTCCGGAAAGAGCATGTGAGAATTTAGAATTATTAGCAAAACATGGCTTTGAAGGTAATTATGGATTTTATGAAGCGGTAGATTATACTGCGGTTAGATTACCACGCGGACAAAGTAATGTTGTAGTGCAATCTTACATGGCGCATCATCAAGGTATGAGTTTGCTGTCAATAGCTTATGTCTTATTAAATAAACCAATGCAAAAGCGTTTTGAAGCAGAACCTCAGTTTCAGGCAACTCTATTATTGCTGCAGGAAAAAATTCCCAAAGCCACTTCTTTATTTGCACATACTACAGAAATGGCAGATATTATTCCAATAGTCAATGAACCTGATATTAGAATTATAACTTCACCAAATACAACAATACCGGAAGTTCAGTTATTGTCCAATGGAAATTATCATGTAATGCTAACAAATAGTGGTGGTGGTTACAGTCGTTGGAAAGATATTACTGTTACACGTTGGCGCGAAGATGCAACACGCGATAATTGGGGAACTTTCTGCTACATACGTGATTTGGAAACCGGCGATTATTTTTCTACAGCGTATCATCCAACTTTACAAAGAGGTAAAAATTACGAAGCAGCTTTCTCACAAGGTCGTGCAGATTTTCATAATTCATTTAATGAAATAGAAGCACACACTGAAATCGTAGTATCACCGGAAGATGATATTGAAATGCGAAGAATACACATTACCAATCGTTCTTCTAAAAGAAAAACTATTGATATAACAAGCTATGCAGAAGTTGTTATTCAGCCTGCTGCTGATGATGCGGCACATCCTGCTTTTGGTAATCTATTTGTACAGACAGAAATTTTACCACAACGAAACGCTATATTCTGTACTCGCAGACCACGTTCAGTAGATGAAAAAATGCCTTGGATGCTTCACTTGATGAAGATTCATGGAAAAGAACCGATCGAAATTTCTTATGAAACAGACAGAGCTATTTTTATTGGAAGAGGTAACACAGTAGCCGATCCGTTGGCGATGAAAATTCGAGATAAACTTTCAGATAGTCAGGGTTCTGTATTAGATCCGATTATTTCAATAAGATATAAGATCACGTTAGAACCTGATGAGATTGTTTCCTTTGATATGATTACAGGTATTGGTGATACACGAGAGATTTGTCAAAGTTTGGTCGATAAATATCAGGATAAACATCATAAGGATCGAGTGTTTGAATTAGCATGGACACATAATCAGGTAGTCTTGCGACAAATAAATGCAACAGAATCCGAAGCTCAGTTATATACACGTTTGGCAAATTCTGTCCTACACATAAATCCAACATTAAGAGCTGATGCCAATATATTAATTCAGAATCATAAAGGACAACCTGGATTATGGCCATATTCTATTTCAGGAGATTTACCGATAGTTCTTTTAAAAATTGAAGAGCATACAGATATTGAATTAGTTAAGCAATTAATTCAGGCACATACTTTTTGGAGATTAAAAGGATTAAAGGTTGACTTAGTAATTTGGAACGATAGCTATGGTGGCTACCGTCAGGTGTTGCAAAATCAAATTATGGGTTTAATAGCAGCACAGGCAACCGATCAACCAGGCGGAATTTTTGTAAGAAATTCAGAACAAATTTCTAATGAAGATCGTATTCTCTTTCAAACAGTTGCACGCATCATCATTTCATCAGAAGGTGGAACATTAGCAGATCATGTAAACAGGAAAGCAGTACCAAAAGTAAATCTACCAATGCTGGTGCCATCAAAACCATACTTACCAATATTGTCAAATTTATCATTGCCAAAAGATTTAATTTTCTTTAATGGCTATGGTGGTTTTTCTTCAGATGGAAAAGAATATATTATTGGTATTTCAAAAGAAAAAAGAACACCTGCACCGTGGTCAAATGTAATAGCAAATGCAAATTTTGGTACGGTAATATCCGAAAGCGGACAATCATACACATGGAGCGAAAATGCACACGAATTTCGTTTAACACCTTGGGAAAATGATTCAGTTTCTGATATTGGTGGTGAAGCATTTTATTTAAGAGATGAAGAAACAGGACATTATTGGTCGCCTGTGCCATTAAATAAAGATATACAATCAACATACATAATACGACACGGTTTTGGTTATAGTATTTTTGAGCACGAAGAATCAGGAATATATTCTGAAGTATGTGTATTTGTTGACTTAGATGCATCTATAAAATTCACTACTGTAAAATTAAAAAACAATTCAGGTCAGCCTCGTAAGATCAGTGTTACAGGTTATGTAGAATGGACTATCGGTGATTTAAGACCAAAATCAGCTATGCATATTGTTACACAATTAGATTTGGAAAGCGGTGCAATCTTTGCAAATAATCCATACAGTATGGAGTTTTCTGAACGTGTAGCATTTTTTGATACAGACAGAGTAAATAATAATTATACTGCTGATAGAGCAGAATTTATTGGAAGAAACGGATCTTTAAAAAAACCTGTAGGTATGTCAAGAACCAAACTGTCAGGTAAAGTTGGTGTTGGACTTGACCCTTGTGCTGTCATTCAGGCACTTGTTGAATTATCAACCAACGAAGAAGAAACATTGATCTTTAAACTTGGTGCAGGAAAAAATTCGAGAGATGCAAACAGCATCTGTCACCAATTTTCTGAATCAAATTCAGTACATGAATCATTAGAAAAAGTTAAAAGCTATTGGAAACATACACTTGATACTATACAAATAGAAACACCTGATATAGCTGTAAACTTACTGGCAAACGGCTGGCTAACCTATCAGATATTATCAAGTCGTTTATGGGGTCGAAGTGGTTATTACCAATCTGGTGGCGCATTCGGTTTCCGTGATCAGTTACAAGATACAATCTCATTAATTCATGTACAACCACAATTAGCACGTAATCAAATTTTATTATGTGCATCAAGACAATTTAAAGAAGGTGATGTACAACATTGGTGGCATCCACCAATAAATCGTGGTGTAAGAACCCGTATTTCTGATGATTATTTATGGCTTCCTTATGTTGCTACAAAATATGTTTTAGGTTCTGGTGATCATTCTATTTTAAATGAACAAGTTCATTTTTTAGAAGGACGATTATTAAATCAGGACGAAGAATCCTATTATGAATTAAATCATCACTCAAGCGAAACAGCAAGCCTGTACGAACATTGCGTAAGGTCAGTAAAACATGGGCTTCGCTTCGGTACACACGGATTACCATTAATGGGTACAGGCGACTGGAACGATGGAATGGACAGAGTTGGCAAACATGGAAAAGGTGAAAGTGTTTGGCTTGCATTTTTCTTGTATGACGTCTTAATGAAATTTATTCCAATTGCACAATTACAAAATGATTCAGCATTTGCATCTCAATGCGAAATAGAAGCAAAAACATTAAAAGATAATATTGAGAAAAATGGATGGGACGGCGAATGGTACAAACGTGCATATTTCGATGATGGAACACCATTGGGTCATAAAGGAAACAAAGAATGTCAGATAGATTCTATTGCGCAAAGCTGGTCTGTATTATCAGGTGCCGGTGAAGCTAATCATACAAAAACAGCAATGGAATCTGCCAATAAATATTTGGTAAATGAAAAAGCCGGTTTAATACAATTATTAGATCCACCTTTTGATAAATCTACTTTAGATCCTGGTTATATTAAAGGTTATGTGCCTGGTGTTCGTGAAAATGGAGGACAATATACTCACGCAGCAATTTGGATGATAATGGCTCAGGCAAAATTAGGAAATACAAAACGAGCATGGGAATTATTAACCATGATAAATCCTGTCAATCATGGTAAAACCGAAGCAGATATGGATATTTATAAAGTAGAACCTTATGTGATTTCTGCTGATGTATATGCTGTTTCACCGCACACAGGTCGTGGTGGTTGGTCTTGGTATACAGGTTCTGCAGGTTGGATGTATCAGCTGATTATAAATTCTCTTTTAGGAATTAAGCAAGAAAATGATAAGTTGATCTTTGAGCCACATATTCCAAAAGAATGGAATACTTATAAAGTTCGCTATCGATTTAAAAATACTTTTTACCAAATTATATTTACTCAGAAAGAAGCAACAAGCGAAATGATTATTATGGTAGATGGAACCAAAAATAATACAAATGAAGTTGTATTAATTGATGATAAACTTGAACACACAATAGACATAACATTATTTTCAGAAAAGGATCCAACAATAATAAATTAAAATGACTACAAACATAAATATAGATTTAGGAAAGCTTGATAATGAATTTCAAAAAGCATGTAGTGATTTTGCTGAAAAACAAATTACAAAACGATTGTTTGAAAAAGACACTTCCTTATGGACTACCGACTCTGAAGTTGCAGAAAAAATAAGTAATCGTTTAGGTTGGTTAGACTTGCCAGATAATGCTGATGAATTAATCGAATTTGCTAATCAAATAAAAGAAGAAAACTTTCGATACGTAGTATTGTTAGGAATGGGTGGCAGCAGCCTTTGTTCAGAAGTTGCAAAACAAACATTCGGCAGCGCTTATGGTTATCCGGAATTATTGGTTTTAGATAATACAGCACCAACTGCAATTTTAAATCTGGAAAGATATATAAACATCGAAGAAACACTTTTCATCGTTGCAAGTAAATCAGGAAATACTATGGAAACACTTAGTTTCTTCAGGTATTTTTATTCGCAATTACAAAAACAAAAAGTTGTAAAACCCGGAAATAATTTTATTGCGATAACAGATGCAGACACACCTTTAATTGACATTGCAAAAGAATATGAATTCAGAAAAGTATTTATTAATCCAACAGATATTGGTGGTCGTTATTCCGTTCTTTCAAATTTTGGATTATTGCCGATGGCATTAATCGGAATTGATATCAAAGCTTTATTAGAAAAGACAGAACAATTAAAATCACTATCTGAAAAAGAATTTGCCGTAGAAAATAATCCTGGAATAAGTGTAGGAATTGCATTAGGAATTGCTCAAAAACATCAAATTGATAAAGTAACTTTTGTCTTATCTTCTTCCATTCAGTCTTTTGGATTATGGGTAGAACAATTAATTGCAGAAAGCACAGGAAAACATGGAACAGGCTTGGTTCCAATTGCAGGTGAACTGCTCGAAACACCTGATAAATATGGCAAAGACAGAACATTCATTCATCTGTATATTGCAGATGACGACAATGATTCTACATTTAAAAAATTAGATATTCTTAAAGAAAATGGCTATCCGATAATTAGCATTGAACTTAAAGATAAAATAGATATAGGTGCAGAATTTTATCGTTGGGAAATTGCAACAGCAGTAGCTTCAATCATTATGCAGATAAATCCTTTTGATGAACCAAATGTAGCGGAAGGAAAAAAGAATACCAATGATTTATTAGAAGAATGGAAAAGAACAGGTCTCTTTAAATTACAGCAATATTCTTTAATGCAAAATGATATAACCATTTATTCAGATGAAAAATTACACACTAATGATGCATCATTAAATGATTTTATAAAAAGTTTTGTTAAGCAAGCAAATGATAATGATTACATTGCTTTCTTAGCATATTTAGAGGAAACAGATAAACGAACAGCATTCCTTCAATCAGAAAGAATGCAGCTAAGAGATAAGCTAAAAGTGGCAACAACTATTGGCTATGGACCAAGATATTTGCACTCAACAGGTCAGTTGCACAAAGGTGGCGCAGACAATGGTTTGTATATTATCATAACGGCTGATGACGCTGAAGATATTGAAATTCCTGGTGAGCAGTTTAGTTTTGGTATTTTACATCAGGCGCAATCTTTAGGAGATTTTAGATCGTTAAAAGATAAAGAAAGAAGAGTGATCTATATTCAACTTGGAAAAAATATTGATGAAAATTTAGCAGAAATTTATAAGGCGTTGAAGAAAATATAAGCATCTTAAAATGGAAAATAAAATTAAAACATTGTTTCTTGATATTGGTGGCGTATTGCTTAGCAATGGTTGGGATCGACATGCACGTGAATTAAGCAGAGATAAGTTTGGTTTGGATAAACAGGAAATGGAAGATAGACATGCACTTATGTTTAATACTTATGAACTCGGAAAAGCATCTTTTGATGATTACCTTCGGTTTACTATATTTCACGTAGAAAGAAATTTTCCAATGCAGGATTTTAAGAACTTCATGTACGAACAATCAACGCCAATTGAAGGTGCAATTGAATATTTTACAGCATTGAAAAAGCAATATAATTTTAAAATAGTAGCATTAAGCAACGAACCACGCGACTTAAACGAATATCGAATTGAAAAGTTTAAACTTACAGAATTGTTTGATTTTTTTGTTTCATCTTGTTACGTAAAATTAAGAAAACCGGATGTTGAAATGTATAACTTAGCAGTAGATACAGCACAAACAAAAAAAGAAAATTGTTTGTATGTTGATGATCGTTTATTGTATGTTGAAATGGCAAGATCATTAGGCATTCCAAGTCTTCATTATCAAAGTTTAGATAGTGCGAAACACTATTTTAAAAGCATTGGATATTAAAATAAAAGTATAAAAATGGAACAGCAAAAATACGATTATGGAATGATTGGACTTGGCACAATGGGTCGCAATCTCGTATATAATATGTGCGATCATGGCTTTAGCGTGGCAGGTTTTGATAAAGATATTAAGCAAGTAGAAAACTTAAAAAAAGAAGCAGCTGATGTACATAAAATTTTCGGAACTGATAAGTTGGAAGACTTCATTTCATCGTTAAAAAGTCCAAGAATAATTTTATTATTAGTACCTGCAGGAAAAATTGTTGATTTAGTTATCGATGAATTAAAACCTTTGCTTTCAAAAAATGATATGATCGTTGATTGTGGAAATTCGCATTTCACAGATACAGACAGACGCATAGAAACCCTATCAAAAGAGGAGATTCATTTTATGGGTATCGGTGTTTCAGGTGGTGAAGAAGGCGCGCGTTTCGGACCAAGTATCATGCCTGGTGGCTCAGAACAAATGTATGCAAACATAGCACCAATGTTAGAAGCAATTTCAGCAAAAATAAATAACGAACCATGCGTTACTTTTTTAGGTTCAGGCTCGGCAGGTCATTATGTAAAAATGGTGCACAACGGAATTGAATACGGAATCATGCAATTAATTTCCGAAGCTTATCATTTATTAAAAGAAGTTGGTGATTTAAATAATGATGAATTGCACGAAGTTTTTTCAACATGGAATAAAGGCATCTTACAATCTTTTTTAATAGAAATAACAGCAGATATTTTTAAACAAAGAGATGATTTAACGAGCAATTATTTAGTTGACATGATTGTCGATGGCGCACGACAAAAAGGTACCGGAAAATGGGCATCACAAAATGCAATGGATCTGGTAATTCCAATTCCATTAATAGATGCAGCCGTTGCAGCACGTGAGCTTTCAGGATTTAAAGAAGAAAGAGTTGCAGCAGAAAAGAAAATAAATCCTGTTGAAAATTCTTCTTCAATAAATAAAGAAGAATTGATACAGCAAATCGAGCAAGCATTATATTTTGCTGTCATTACAGCTTATGCGCAAGGCATGGTTTTGTTACAGCACGCATCTAAAGAATACAACTATAATTTAAAATTACAAGATGTTGCAAAAATTTGGCGTGGTGGTTGTATCATCAGGGCAACGCTTTTAGAAAACATCAGAAACGCTTACGAACAACAACCAAATTTAGCAAATATTATGGTTGATGAATTCTTTGCAAATGAACTATCAAAAACACAATCAGGCATCAGAAAAATTGTCCAAATTGCTGCACAAAAAGGTATTCCAATTTCAGCGATGATGTCAGCTTTATCATACTATGACAGCTATCGTCGTGCATGGTTGCCTGCAAATCTAATTCAGGCACAACGCGATTATTTTGGCGCACACACTTATGCAAGAACAGATCGTGAAGGAATCTTCCACACACATTGGAATCAAAATCAATAGACATGGAAACAGTAGTAAAATCTGAACCAACCATCATCGTAATATTAGGCGCAACAGGCGATTTAACTTGGCGCAAGCTCGTTCCGGCAATTTATAATTTATACTTAGATGGTTGGATGCACGAAAATTTTGCCATGATTGGTGTTGGTCACAGCACACAAACAGAACTTCAATTCAGAAAGCATCTGCAAGATGGCGTTGATAAATTTTCAAGAAGAGGAAAATCTAAAAAGAAAGAATGGAATGACTTTGCGCAATGTCTTTCTTATACAAAAGGCGAAGTCGCAGATCTATCAACTTATACAAACCTTGAAAAACAGGTAAAGCAATTAGAAAAAAAATGGAACGCACCTGCAAATCGCATTGTATATATGGCTGTTCCACCAATGTTCTTTGATGATATCGCGACACAAATTGGCAAAACAAAACTAATAAGCGATAATAAGTTACATCGTATCGTTATTGAAAAACCATTTGGTCATGATCTAAAAAGTGCACAGGAATTAAATAAATTACTACATAGCATTTTTGATGAATGCCAGATTTACAGACTCGATCATTACTTAGGAAAAGAAACCGTGCAAAATATTTTAGCATTTCGTTTTGCAAATGCATTGTTCGAACCAATTTGGAATCGTAATTATATCGATCATGTACAGATCACCGTTTCAGAACAATTAGGTGTTGAAAATCGTGGTAATTATTACGAAACCGCAGGTGCTTTACGCGATATGATCCAGAATCATATTTTGCAATTAGTTTGCTTGATTGCAATGGAACCACCTGTTTCTTTTAATGCTGATGAAGTTCGAAATCGAAAGGTAGATGTATTAAATGCTTTACGGAAATTCAAACCTGAAGAAATACATAAATACGCTGTTCGTGGACAATATAATGACGGTTGGATTCAAGGAAAAAAAGTGAAAGGTTATAGAAAAGAACCTGATGTCAGTCCAAATTCTAATATAGAAACGTTTGCAGCAGTTAAATTCTTTTTAGATAATTGGCGTTGGCAAGGTGTTCCTTTCTACTTACGAACCGGTAAACGCATGAACGAACAAATTTCTGTAATTACGATTCAATTCAGACCTGTGCCACATCAATCTTTTCCAACAGGCGCCACAGGAAATTGGGAACCCAATCGCTTGATTTTAAATATACAACCGCAAATGGGAATTCGACTTCGTTTTCAGGCAAAACGACCGGGTTTGGAAATGTTGTTGTCACCTGTAGAAATGCAGTTTAATTACAACGATACTTATTCTTCAGGCGCACCGGAAGCTTACGAAACTTTGTTGCTGGATATTATGCAAGGCGATTCTACTTTGTTTATGCGTGCAGACCAGGTAGAAGCAGCTTGGGAAATTTTAATGCCAATTATAAAATCTTGGGAAGCCAATCCAGCCAATTTTCCGAATTACGCAGCTGGTATGCAAGGTCCGGAAGATGCAGAAGCACTCATTGCAAAAGATGGTCATAACTGGATTGTGATGCCAACAGAAAAGTAAATCATGAAAGAAGAAAATCAATTAAAAATTTTTAATGATGCTGATGATTTAAGTAAAGCAGTTGGTAATTTTATTATTGATTTAGCAAAGAAATCTATAGCTGAAAAAGATAAATTCTCCATTGTACTTTCCGGTGGAAAAACACCAGAAAAATTATTTTCATTATTAGCATCATCAGAATATAAACACCAGATAGATTGGCACAAAACCTTTGTATTCTTTGGCGATGAAAGATGTGTGCCTTTGTATGATGAACGTAATAATGCTTTTGTTGCTAAAACTTTATTATTAGACAAAATCGAAATTCCTGATTCAAATATTTTTCGAATTCCTGTTGACCTTTCGCCAAAAGATGCGGCAAAACATTATGAGAAAACCATTAAAGATTTTTTTAAAGATGAAGAACCAAAATTTGATCTTATCTTATTAGGCTTAGGAGAAAATGGACACACAGCTTCTTTATTTCCAATGACAAGTGTTATTCATGAAGAATATTCGTTAGTAAAAGAAGTCTTTATTGAAGAATTTCAAATGTTTCGCATTACCATGACAGCACCATTAATCAATCAGGCAAAAAACATTTTGTTCTTGTTAACAGGTATAGGAAAAGCATCAGTATTGGAAATTGTTTTAAACGGAAAACATGAGCCTGATAATTTTCCGGCGCAATTAATAAGTCCTACAGATGGACAAATTTTTTGGTATATGGATAAAGAAGCTGCGATTTTTATAAATAAAAAAACCGAAACATAATTGTTTCGGTTTTTCTTTGTAGCGAGAGCTGGACTCGAACCAACGACCTTCGGGTTATGAGCCCGACGAGCTACCAACTGCTCCATCTCGCGATATTGTGCTGCAAAATTACACCTTTTATTTGCATATCAACATTAACTTTGAGTAAATTTGCAAAATATTAATTAGCGGATTTTATTTAAAAAATTTAGACCATCTTATTATGAGCAACCACAAAGCAGGTTATGTAAATATCTTAGGCAAACCAAACGTAGGAAAATCTACGTTGATGAATGCGCTGATTGGCGAGCGTTTATCAATTATCACTTCCAAAGCACAAACCACGCGCCATCGTATTTTAGGTATTATCAACGGTGATGACTATCAGTTAATATTTTCAGATCTGCCTGGAATTATCAAGCCTGCTTACAAAATGCAGGAATCGATGATGGAGTTTGTGCGCAACTCTTTAGACGATGCAGATGTTTTTGTATACATGGTGCAAATGGGTGATAAGCC
>Ga0247804_10000065_pt1 | contig 58513 bp, 52 predicted proteins | sample UWRJL029104C1_FD_181142 | JGI IMG/M metagenome (GOLD analysis project Ga0247804, IMG submission 181142) | Plant litter microbial communities from Arlington Agricultural Research Station in Wisconsin, United States - UWRJ-L029-104C-1 | ecosystem: Environmental > Terrestrial > Plant litter >... | reverse complement strand
AGTAAAATAAAGAATTTATTAAAACTACTTGACAAATACAAAAATGTTGTTTAATATTGTAACGAACATAAACCCCATGTCTCATGTCTTTCTTACAACGCTTTATGCGAAGACCTTTTTGGTCTTCTGAAAGTAGATTTTATACAGTTTTTTTGCTGTTTGTTATTAGTTTAACATCAACAAATGTATATGCCCAACTTTCCGCAAATTTTACAATGAGTAAAGATAAAGGTTGTGCACCTTTATATGTAACTTTTGCTAACACATCCACAGGAAACCAGGATAGCTGCTTTTGGAACTTAGGTATCAATGGAAATACTTCTGATGATTGTAATCCAAGTGCGATATTTAATCAGCCTGGTGTATATAATGTAACACTTACCGTTTTTAAAAATGGTACGACATCGAACGTTACGAAAACAATTACAGTATTTAAAGATCCGATTGCCAACTTTGATGCAACACCAAGAACTGGTTGCGTACCATTTAATGTGCAGTTCTCTGATCTTTCAACACCAGGTGATGCTGCTATCAATAATTGGCTTTGGGACATGGGTGACGGCAGAACAGAAGTTGGACAAACGCCTTTACATACTTATACTTTTAGCGGAAATCTTACGGTTTCGTTAATTGTAAAAGATGCGAATGGTTGTAAAAATACATTGACTGTAAGAGATTTTATAAAGAAAGCAAGTGCGCCGGTAATTGATTTCTCCGTTAACAAAGCACAAACATGCTTATTACCATTTACGGCAAATTTTCAAAGTACGGTAACCACTGCATCTAATCCTATAACTTATAAATGGGTATTTGGTACAGGTGATACCTCTACTGCGGCAAACCCAACTTACGTATATACTAACACAGGTCATTATAACGTTTCACTTACGGTAACAGATAAAAATAATTGTACAACTACTAAGAGTATTACAGATGGTGTAAAGGTCGAAGAGTTTAAAGTAAATGCTTCTTTACCTTCACCGATATGTACAAATAAAACGGTTGTTCCTACAGTTACTTCTTCTTACAATCAATTGTTTTGTAACTGGAATTTTGGTAATGGAACAACTTCTACTGAAACAAGACCAACTGTAAACTATCCGACACCTGGAACATATACGGTTAATATGACAGCAACTAATCAGGAAGGTTGTCGTGATTCTATGACACAGTCAGTAGTAGTTAATCTTGCACCAACAGCAGTATTTACAGCAGATGAAGTGAAATCCTGTTCACCATATACCGTAAATTTTTCTAATACTTCAACGAATGCTGTTTCCTATGAATGGAAGATAAGTAGTCCGAATGGATTTAGTACAACAACAACAGCAGCAAGTCCATCTATCGCATTACCAAGAAATGGCTGGTATGATGTAACGCTTACGGCAACATCTGCTTCTGGTTGTGAAGATATAGTGACGATGCCACGATATATTTGGATCGGTCCGGATCAGATCGATGCTAATGTAGATAAAAATCAAGGTTGTGTTCCTTTAAAGGTTCAGTTTGATGCAGGACTTACTCATAACTGGACACCTACAAGTGTTACTTGGGATTTTGGTGATGGCACTATTATAACAGGTGAATCTCCAAGACACACATATACTACACCTGGTGATTATATGGTAAAAGTAACAGCATTGTATCCAATGCCATGTGAGTCTCTAACAGATGAAATTGGACCTATTCATGTTGGTCCTAAAATACCTTTTAATGGTACTGTTGATTACGATAAAGTATGTGTGAGAAAAGAAAATGTAACTTTTGAAGCAACAGGCGGATTGCCAACCACCATATTTACCTGGATATTTGGAGATGGAACCGGTGAAGGCAGAAACACAACTCATATTTACCAAGAGCCATCACAGCCGAGAACTTATACCATTAAGTTAATAGCTGACAATAATACTTGTAAAGATACGATAGAGATCAAAGAGATTTTCGTTGCATATCCAAAAGCAAATTTTCAATACACATCAACTTGTAACAGCCAAACAGTTGACTTTAAAAATACCTCAAAAGGGTATACTTCTGCGCTTTGGAATTTTGGAGATGGCACTACACTTTCTACAATGGATGTAAATGTAAGCCATACATATGCTGCAAATATAAGTACCGTGAAAGCATCTATTGTTGTATACAATGATTCTACAGGTTGCTCAGATACAATGGTGAAAACAATAAACTTTGCTAACATTGATTCATTACGATATACTTTATCAACTCAGGCAGGTTGCAGACCTTTACAGGTAAATTTAAGCGCACCAAATGATACAAGCATTCAGACTTATATTTGGGTATTAGGAAATGGCAATACCGTGTTTGGTAATAATTACGATGCAGTTTATCCTTTTGAGGGAAAATTTGAAGTAAGATTGTTTATTAAGTATAAGAACGGTTGTTTGATGGGTTCGGAACAAAGAGACAGTATTACCGTATACCAATCACATGCAAATTTTAATTTCGATAAAACAAGCGGTTGTGTGCCGGCAGTCTTTAATTTATTAGATTCCAGTTATTCTAAGAATGGTGCAATTACATCTTTTAATTGGAACTTTGGTAATGGAAGTACTGCCACAGGAAGAAGTGTCTCACATACTTTCAATGCACTTGGTACACATCCTGTTAAACTAACGGTTGAAAATGAGCAAGGTTGTAAAGACTCTATCACAAAAAATGTTACAGTATCTTTAGTTAAAGCTGATTTTGACATTGACCAAAACGATGTTTGCGGTGGCAAAGCCATTAAGTTTATAAATAAATCCAGTGCAACTGCTAAAACTTATCTTTGGGATTTTGGAGATGGTACAACGTCCATCGATTCAACACCTACACATATTTATTCACAGGAAAGAAATTATACAGTTTCTTTAAAAGTAACAGATGGTACAGGTTGTGTAGATGTTTTAGTAAAGCCTAATCTGGTTAGAATTAAAAACATACACGTCAACTTCACGGCAGATCAAACTTTTAAAACATGCCCTGATCTGATTACTAATTTTCAATTGCAAAAACCTGCGAATTTACAGCTGACAAGTATCATGTGGGATTTTGGAAATGGAAATACAAGTAATGATAACAATTTTACACCACAAGGTGTATATACACGTTCTGATTCTTTTGATGTGAAATTGGTTGTAATTGACAGCAACAATTGTACAGACACCGTTTTTAAACCAAATTATATTATAGTAGCCGGACCACAAGGTGAGTTCTCTTTCGCACCTGATAATGGTTGCGCTCCGGTTGATATTACTTTTACTGCTAATTTCAAAAATACAACTACTACTATTTGGGATTTTGGTAATGGCGATACAAAATTAGATAACACATTGTCTAATCAGGTTTCTTATACTTATAAAAGAGAAGGTGAGTATACACCAACATTGGTTCTGAAAGATAATTTTGGATGTACCGTCAATCTTATTTCTACTAAAAAAGTAAATGTTGCACGTTTGTATACATCATTTAAAGTAGATAAAGTGAATGTGTGTGATGGTTCAGGAAAAATAGTAATTCAGGATTCAATCTATTCATCACCAAATTCACCGGTAAAAGATTTTTACTGGTCATACACAGACTCAACTAACACAACAGTTAAAGGTGTTGGCGATACCTTCTTTCCAGTCGGACCAGGACAATACCTTCTCAGATATTATGCAGAAAATACTTTTGGTTGTATTAATCGCGACAGCATAAAAGTAAATGTTTACACAAGTCCTGTAATTACAGCAGTAGAAGATAAATTGATATGTAAAGGCGAATCTGTTCCATTAAGCATTGTTGGAAATCCTACAAAAGTAGAATGGTCACCAATGAATTCACTAAATGTTTCTAACATGAAAGATGTGATAGCAAAACCAAGTGTTAGCACAACCTATATTATAAAGGCATATCATTATGCGCAATGCCCTGTGTATGATACAATAGAAGTAGAGGTTAAAACAAAATTAGCTTCAAGAGCTTATCCAGATACTATTCTTTGCATTGGTGATACTTTGCAATTGCATGCAGAATCAGAAAATACATCATTGAATGTAACAAAGATCACATGGCAAGCTTCAGCTTCTATATCTAATATAAATGATGCAAATCCATTAGCTTACCCAAAAACTAATACAACCTATTTTGCTTATTTTGAAAATGGTAAATGTGATGTTCAGAAAATTCCGGTACAGGTAGATGTAAAGCCATTGCCAACAGTAAAAGCAGGCGAGGACCATATTATCATTAAAGGTTCTGAAGTACAAATTGATGCATCTTCACCTACAGCTACAAACTATATATGGAGTCCTGATTATAGATTGTCATGTACTAATTGCCAAACACCAATGGCATCTCCTGAAACAGATACTACTTATTATGTAACGGCTGTAAATGAATTCGGCTGCAAAGCAATTGATAAATTATCCATCAGAGTGATTGAAGATTGTGCAGGAAAAATAGTGTATGTGCCAAACACATTCACACCAAATGGCGACGGACAAAACGATGTGTTAAAAGTATTCGGTCCTGGTGTTGCTTCGGTAAAACAACTAAGAGTATTTAATCGTTGGGGTCAGATGGTATTTGATACAAATGATCCGAACCTTAGCTGGGACGGTAACTTTAACGGTTCTGAATTAAATCCTGGAGTCTATGTCTATTACATGGATGTAGAATGTATAAATGGTGAGCGAACTATAAAAAAAGGCGATGTAACATTGCTGAGATAAAAAAAACAAACCCATTGGAAACATATTACTTATACCCTAAAACCCCAAAAAATGAAAAAGCTGATCTCTTCTTCATCAAATCTTTCGAGATTTAGATTTTTATTGATATACATTATTCTTTTGTTTTTTGCAGTACTTAAAAGTCAGGCACAAGACATGCACAATTCACAATTTTATTCTGTGCCGTCTAATATCAATCCTGCATTTACAGGATATTTTATGAACGATTATTTTGTGGCGGCAACCTATAAAACACAATGGCGCAGCATTTCCGCACCTTACCAAACAGTTGGTGGTGTAGCAGAAATTTCTTTATTAAAAAATAAAAAACCTAACTCCATTATTGGTGTCGGTACTTCAATAGTGCATGATAAAGCAGGTTCTACCAACTTCACCACAGATGGAATTAATATCAACGTTTCGTACTTACAGGTTTTGGATGTAAACAGAAAACATACAATTGGTGTAGGTTTTCAAAATGGTATAAGCCTGAGAAAATTCGATTTATCTAAAGCAACCTTTGGTAATCAGTATAATGGTTATGATGGTTTTGATCAAAACATTGATCCGAATGAAAGCGGTTTAAGAACAAAACAACTGGATTATAATTTAGGAATTGGTGGTGTATATACTTTTGCACCGAAAGCACACAATAATTTATATATCAGCGTATCGGCGTTTAATTTAGTAAAACCAAACGTGTCTTTCTATGACAATACAGACAACCGATTATATGCACGTTTAGCTGTTTTTGTTGGTGGTGAAGTAAAATTAAAAGGAAACTGGTCAATGTTGCCATCTGCATTATTCCAAATGCAAGGACCCAATAAAGAAATAATGGCAGGAGCTTTTGTTCGATACGGTTTGGTAAAAACAAGAAAAGAAAGATTAGGTATAAATGTAGGTGTTTGGTATCGTTATATGGATGCAATTATTCCTGCAGTTAAAATGGAATATAAAGGATTGAACGTGACTTTCAATTATGATATTAATGTTTCTAAGCTAACCAAGGTAAGCAGATTCAATGGCAGCGGAGAAATTTCAGTTTCATATTCAGGATTATTTTTCAAAGAGCATAAAAAACCGGCAAAACCAATGTTCTGTCCGTCTTTTGCTTATTAAAATATTAAGATAGTTGTAAAGACAGCAACTGCTTATTTTAGTAAATCTATCGGGGTTTGGTAGATTTTCCAAGCCGAGTTGATTGATCATCAACTCGGCTAATTTTTATATGATCACAGTTAAAACCATTTAATGATTTTAACTGTTTATCAGAAGTGTTAATTCAGTTTACAAAAAGCGGCATTTACTGCAAACAGGCAGACGTCTACATCGATCCTTGGAAAAACGTCGATAGAGCCATTATTACGCATGCACATTCCGATCATGCGCGTTATGGTAGCAAGCATTATCTCGCACACAAAGATTCCGAATTTATATTAAAGCATCGCTTAGGAAACATCGATTTACAAACGATTGATTACAACCAAAATATCCAAATTAATGGCGTAAATATCAGCCTGTTTCCGGCTGGTCACATCATTGGTTCCGCACAGGTACGCTTAGAATACAAAGGAGAAATTTGGGTGATTTCAGGAGATTATAAAGTGAAGAATGATGGCTATACTATTCCATTTGAACCTGTAAAATGTCAGCACTTCATTACAGAATCTACTTTCGGTTTGCCTATCTATAATTTTCCGGAAGCAGCTAATATCAACCAACAACTCAACGATTGGGTTACGCAAAATGCCGAACAAGGTTTGAACTCTGTCATCATTGGTTATGCTTTAGGTAAAGCGCAAAGAATTCTAAGTGCCTTAAAAACAGATCAGCCTATTTTGTTACACTCAACTATTTATAACACGAATGAAGCAGTTGGTTTTGATAATTCAAACTATATAAAATTCACGCAGGATTTTAAAAAAGAACAGATCAATCCTGGTATCGTTATAGCCACAGGTTCTGTTGTAGGTTCGCCATGGCTGCGACGCTTCGAGCCTTATAAGCTGGCGTTTTGTAGCGGTTGGATGCAGTTGCGCGGCGCAAGAAGAAGATACAATGCCGACAAAGGTTTTATAATGAGTGATCATGCAGACTGGCAAGGATTGAACGAAGCTGTGGTAGCGACCGGTGCGGAAAATGTATACGTAACACATGGTTACAAAACCATCTATGCAAAATGGCTGCGCGAACATTATAAAATAAATGCGGTAGAAGTAGATACTTTATTTGAAGGAGAAAGCATAGAAAAAGAAACTGCAGAAGAAGGAAAAGAAGAACAAGATGATGGATGATTATAGAATATTATTTGTTAACCTCACCCGACTTTGTCTGCGACAAAGCCACCCTCTCCAATTGGAGAGGGATGTCAAGCGCAGCTTGACAGGGTGAGGTAAGAGAAAGAAAAAAAGTATGAATGAATAAAAGCAAATACAAAACAACCTCACCCGACTTTGTCGCAGCTTGACAGGGTGAGGTAAAAGGAAGAAAGAATAAGCCAGCTAAGTGAAAGCATTCACACAACTATATACCGAACTGGATCAAACCACTAAAACCAACGACAAAGTCCAGTCGATGGTAAATTATTTTACCAAAACAGATGCTAAAGATTCTATTTGGGCAATTGCATTATTAACAGGAAGACGCCCTAAAAGACCAATAAAAACAAGCGATATGAAACTTTGGGCAACAGAATTGGCAAATGTTCCATTCTGGTTGTTTGAAGACTCATATGCTGTAGTTGGTGACCTTGCTGAAACGATCAGCTTATTAATACCAATGCAAAATAATCCTTCAGAGAAATCATTGAACGAAGTGATGAACGAAATTTTATTCATTCAATCCAAAGAAGAAAATGAAAAGAAAGAATGGTTATTGTCTTACTGGAATAATTTTACAAAGGATGAATTGTTTGTGTTTAATAAGCTGATTACAGGAAGTTTTCGTGTGGGTGTTTCCGCGCAGTTAGTATTCAAAGCTTTGTCGAAGGCATATAATATTGACGATAAGGTAGTAGCACATAAATTAATGGGAACATGGCTGCCTCAAACTGCCGACTTAAAAGAGATGTTGTCTGATGAAGCATCTGCAGATAATTCAAAACCATATCCTTTTTATTTAGCGTATCAATTAGATGTTCCATTTGCAGATTTAGGTGATGTTCATGACTGGCAACTCGAAAGAAAATATGATGGTATTCGCGGACAAATTATTGTGCGTAATAAGGAAGTGCACATCTGGAGCAGAGGCGAAGAACTGATGACAGATAAATTTATAGAGTTCGAAGAACTAAAAGATTTATTGCCAAACGGAACTGTATTAGACGGTGAAGTATTGCCATTTAAAGAGGAGAAGATCATGTCGTTCAATGAAATGCAAAAACGCATCGGCAGAAAAAATGTATCTAAAAAAACATTACAGGATGTGCCTCTATGTATGATGTGCTATGATTTGTTGGAATACAATGGTGAAGATATTCGCAAGCTGCCTTTGAAAGAAAGAAGAAGATTATTGGAAGAAATTGTAAACGCGCATCCTGTAAATATTCTAAAGCTATCACCATTATTAGAATGCGATGCATGGGAAAAGGTAGATGCTTTGCGCACCGAATCAAAGCTATTAGGTTGTGAAGGATTGATGCTAAAACATAAAGACAGCATTTATGAAACAGGTCGTCGCAGAGGTAAGTGGTGGAAATGGAAAGTAGATCCTTACACAGTAGATGCTGTGATGATATATGCACAATCAGGACATGGCAGGCGTGCCAACCTCTTTACCGACTACACGTTTGCAGTTTGGGACAATGGCGAATTGGTGCCTTTTGCCAAAGCATATAGCGGCTTAACAGATAAAGAATTAATGGAAGTAGACGCTTGGATAAAACGCAATACTATAGAGAAATTCGGACCTGTAAGAAGCGTAAGAGCAGAACTTGTTTTTGAAATTGCATTCGAAGGCATCAATGCATCACCACGACATAAGAGTGGTATTGCTTTGCGTTTTCCAAGAATATTACGCTGGCGAAAAGATAAAAACAAAGACGAAATAAATACCAAAAATGATCTATTACAATTACTAAACTCTGTCTAAAGATACCATCGCTTTAAGCGATAGCATCTTTAAAAAATAAAATGATACGTCATTGCGAGGAACGAAGCAATCTGTTAAAACAAAATTATTCTCTAACTCATAAACTCTCAAATTCATAAATTATACCATGAACATCGCCGATAAATGGTTTAAACTAAAAAACTGGAAGCCTTTTGCTTTTCAAAGAGCAACATGGCAAGCTGTGAGTGAAGGCAAAAGCGGTTTATTAAATTCGCCAACAGGCAGCGGAAAAACCTATGCATTGTGGTTTGGAATATTAGAAGCCTATTATAAAAATCATGTTATACAAAAAGCAAATACTAAAACCAAAGCAAAACCGATCATGGGTTTGCATTGCTTATGGATCACACCATTAAGAGCTTTGTCGAAAGAGATTTTGTTAGCCACACAACGTGTATCAAAAGATTTAGAATTAGATTACACTATAGCATTAAGAACAGGCGATACTACAAGTGCAGAAAGAACGAAGCAACGTAAGAACTCACCACATGCACTTATTACCACACCGGAAAGCATACAAATATTATTAGCATCCAAAGACTATGATAAATTCTTCGCAGGCTTAGAATTTATAGTGGTGGACGAATGGCACGAACTCATGGGTAGCAAGCGTGGCGTACAGGTAGAATTGGCTTTGTCGCGACTAAAAGCATTGAATCCGAACTTAAAAATATGGGCGATCTCTGCAACTATTGGTAATCTCGAAGAAGCAAGAAGTATTTTATTAGGCGATAAAAATGAAGAAGCCATCACCATAAAAACAGACATAGAAAAAGAAATCTTAATAGAAACCATTTATCCTGATGTCGTAGAAAAATATTCATGGGTTGGTCATTTAGGAATTAAACTTGTGCCAAAAGTAATACCAATTATCGAAGCAAGCAGAACAACTTTAGTGTTTGTAAACGTTCGTTCACAGGCAGAAATCTGGTATCAGAAATTATTGGAAGCAGCACCACATCTTGCAGGACAAATGGCTTTGCATCATGGTTCTTTAAGTGACGACATTAGAAAATGGGTAGAAGATAATTTGCATAACGGAAGTCTGAAAGTAGTAGTCTGCACGTCAAGCTTAGACCTTGGCGTAGATTTTCATAGCGTTGATACCGTCATACAAATAGGCTCACCAAAAGGTATTGCACGTTTCATGCAGCGTGCAGGCAGAAGTGGTCATCATCCTGGCGCATTGAGCAAGATTTATTTTGTACCGACCAATTCATTAGAAATCATTGAAGGCAGCGCTATTCGTTATGCTATAGAAAATAATTTATTGGAAAACCGCATTCCTTATTTACGTTCGTTTGATGTGTTGATACAATACATGGTAACGCTTGCTGTATCTGATGGTTTCGTTGCGGAAGATCTATTCAACGAAGTAAAAAATACACATTGCTTTAAAAGTATGACACATGAAGAATTTATGTGGTGTCTTGATTTTATTACCACAGGCGGCAACTCTTTAAAAGTATACGACGAATACCACAAAGTTATTTTGGATGAAGCAACAGGAAAATATAAAGTCACCAGTAGAGCCATAGCTATGCGCCATCGTTTAAGCATTGGCACGATAGTAAGCGACAGTATGATCTATGTAAATTTTTTAAGCGGCAAGAAGATAGGCATGGTAGAAGAGTATTTTATTTCTAAGCTAAAACCAGGCGATGTGTTTTGGTTTGGTGGTAAGAACTTAGAACTCTTATTTGTAAAAGAAATGGAAGCACGTGTAAAGATCAGCAAAAGCAAAACCGGTATTGTGCCTGCATGGTTAGGTGGTCGTTTGCCATTGTCATATCAATTGTCTTACAGTATTCGTAAACAGTTAGATGATTATAAAAATGGCAATATTAATTCTGAAGAACTTAAGCAACTTGCACCGTTATTAGAACTTCAAAACAAAGTTTCTTATTTGCCTGGAAATGAAGAACTGCTGATAGAACAATTTAAAACACGAGAAGGTTATCACTTATTTGTGTATCCGTTTGAAGGTCGTTTTGTACACGAAGGTATGGCTGCAATTTTAGCGTATCGTATTGGTTTGTTAGAACCTTTTACTTTCTCTATTGCCATGAATGATTATGGTTTTGAGTTACTAAGTGATAAACAGATAGACGTTGAAATGGTGTTAGACAATAATTTATTTTCACCTGATTACTTATACGACGATGCACTCAATAGTATGAATGCAATAGAAATGGCAATGCGTAAGTTTCGCGATATTGCAACTATTGCAGGCTTAGTATTTACAGGCTATCCTGGTCACCAGAAGAAAACAAAACACATTCAGGCATCTTCACAATTGTTCTTTAAAGTATTTGCAGATTACGACAAAGACAATCTTTTACTGCGACAAGCGTATGATGAAATATTAGATTTTCAATTAGAGATAACACGAATGCAAAATGCTTTTAAAAGAATAAGCACACAAAAAGTTATAGTGACTTATCCTGAAAAACCAACGCCGTTTGCATTTCCGATTTTAGTAGATACACTAAGAGAAAAATTTAGCAATGAAGATATCCAGAACCGTATTGATAAGATATTAAACGCTGTACAGAAAAATGAAAAGTGAGCATGCTGAAATAATTTTAAACGATGAGATATTTTATCTGTTGCCGCAAAAAGCAATGTATAGAGTAGCAAAAAATCAATTGATATTAAGCGATATTCATTTAGGAAAAACCACACATTTCAGGAAACAAGGAATCGCTTTGCCTGTAATAACTATATCAAGAGATATCGAAGTGCTTCATTATTTATTGAACACTTGGCAGCCAACATCAGTTTTGATCTTAGGTGATCTCTTTCACAGCGATTATAATAAAGAATGGATTTGGTTCAAATCATTTGTGTTGCAATATCCACAAGTACAGTTCTTTTTAGTAGAAGGCAATCACGATATTTTAGACAATGCATCTTATAGTTTGCCGAATTTATTTAAGATGCCATACATCGAAGAATCGAATTTTATATTCACGCACAAACCATTATCAGCAACAACAAAAGTAAATTTCTGCGGACATATTCATCCTGGAATTCGCATTGAAGGCATGGCGAAACAATCCATAAAATTACCATGCTTTTATTTCAATGGCGCCAATTTTATCTTGCCGGCATTCGGTTATCTTACAGGTTTATATTTATTAAATAGAGAAGAAGAAGCCAGCTATTATTTAGTAACGAAGGAAAGAGTATTGAAGTTATAATGAAATTTATGCTACTTCTTTTTCAAGAGCTATAAAATGAGTGACCTGATTTTGTTGATTTTGAACAGGATAAATATTCACCATACATAAGTAGGCATCTCTATTCTTTCTGTAGTTGGTAATAACTCCTGTAAAAGGTTGCAACAAACTTAAATGTTCTCTTATCTTTTTTCGTGTGATTTCTGATGTATCAATACCTTGTAAAAATTTTGGAGTTTTCCCAATGGCAAATTTCGTGGAATAACCTGTCATTTCTTTAAAACCCTTATTGACCCATGAAATAATAAGATCAGTATCCGTAACAACAATAGCTTGGTAACTAGTATCTAATAGCTTGCCGATATCAATATTCCATTGGTGTTTCTTAGCGAGTTGGCGCAGTTTTAAAGTATCACTTTCTTTATTATTGTTATCAGCATTATTTTGAAATTGACCTGAAATGTCCCAGCTCATAATTGGATGTGGCTGATATTTGGATGTTTTAATTCTGTGCCTGATTTTTTCATATTCTTCTTTGCTCAAAGAAGCAAGGTATATATCGAGCCCTGCCATATTGCTCAGGTTCTCCATATATTCATCAGTATCCATAAGCTTATTAGTTTGTAACTATTTTTTATGCACAGCAAATGTAATCCAATAAAAAGTAAAGTACTAATGAATTTTGCAATAGATTCAAATCTTGTAACAACTTAAAAAAATCTTATAACGATGAAAGGCTAAAAAGTGCTGATTTTTGAATATTAATTCATCTGCTAAATACAGTACAATGTCTAACCTTTTAAAAATTACTATTCCGATTTTTATTACGCTATTTAGCTTCAAAGCTTGTGCGCAAAAAGGATTACCACCATCAGAGACAAAGAAAATGAAATCAGTAACGCATTATGCGCAAAATATGGATTTCGATACCTCTTTATTAAAACTTTTAAAAGTTCCGCAAGGCTGGAAAGTGAGTGTAGCAGCCTCGGGTTTAGGTAAACCGCGTATGCTATACGTTGGTGCAAATGGTAATTTATATGTAACACGTCGTGATGCAGGTGATGTATTAATGTTAACCGATAAAGACGGCGATAATAAATTTGAATCACTTAAAACAGTTGCGGCAAATTTTGATGGCGTACACGGCATCACCATCAAAGAAGGCTGGATGTACTTGTGTAATAACAAAGAGTTACGCCGTTACAAAATAAATCCGGATGGAACATTGGTAAGTATATATGAGACATTGATCAATGATATGCCCAATGCAGGTCAGCATCCGAACCGAACAATTGAATTTGGTCCTGATAGTATGCTGTACTTATCTATTGGCAGCACTTGTAACGATTGCAGGGAAGGTAAGGATATGGCAACTATACAGCAAATAGATCCGAAAACATGGAAACGTACTTTATTTGCCAGCGGATTACGTAATACAATTGGGTTTGATTGGCATCCGCAAACAAAAGAAATGTGGGGTTGCGACAATGGCGGTGATACAAAAGGAGATGACTGGCCGCCGGAAGAATTAAACCATATCAAAAAGAATGGAAACTATGGTTTTCCATTTGCATACGGCAAAAAAGAAGTAGATGAAACACGTGAAGATCCGCCTGGCGATACCAAAGTAAATTGGGTAAAAACTACAGAACCATCTATGATGGAATTCACAGCACATTCCGCACCGATAGCATTTAGATTTTTTGGTAATGTCGATAATGTTCCGGTAGAATATAAAGATGACGCGTTGGTATGCTGGCATGGCTCATGGAATCGTTCTAAATCTTCAGGATATAAAGTAGAACGTATAAAATTTGTCAACGGACAACCTGCAGGATCAGAAGATTTTTTAAGTGGTTTTTTGATACAAGGCGGTGATGAAAAGAGATTCGGCAGACCGGCAGGTGTTATCATTACACCTAAAGGTGTGGTATATATTTCTGATGATGCCAATGGTGTTATTTATGCTGTCAGCAAAATGTAATTAAACTAAAAATCATAACCTATGAGATACATAATAATTGCCATGATCATGTCTGTTTTTGCAGATAATAATCCTTCACCACGCATACAGTTTGAAGTGCCTGATTCTTATCCTGAAGGAATTGCATACGATAATAGTACAGATGTATTCTATGTGTCTTCCGTAAGAACCGCAACTGTTGGAAAAGTAAACAGGCAAGGTGTATACAACATTGTTTATGCTGATACTTTGCTGAAATCTACTTATGGCATGAAGGTTCATCCTGATGGCAAACATTTGTTTGTATGTGCAGCAGATGCTACCTATAGTAAGTATTCAACGCCGCAAACCAAGCAAAAGATGGCAAAGTTGATTAGTATTGATTTAGCTTCACGTCAAAAAAACATGGAAGTAGATTTGTCCAATTTATTACCGGGAAAACATTTTTCCAATGACTTAACTTTTGATGATAAAGGAAATATTTACGTAACCGACAGCTACGCGAATGCCGTTTACAAGATAACGCAAAATGGTGTAGCAACAGTATTTGCGAAGGACAAGCAGTTCGAAACAGAAGGAATCGGCTTGAATGGAATAGTATTTCATCCGAACGGATTTTTACTGGTCAACAGTAGTAACCTCGGAACACTTTTTAAAATTGATATTAAAAATCCTTCTAACATACAAAAAGTAAAAACAGAACAGTTTTTCTTAGGTGCAGACGGAATGATTTTAAATGATAATAACAAGCTGACAATAGTTGTAAACGGTGGTATCAACAGGATATTCCAACTCACCACAAAAGATAACTGGCAAACAGCTAAAGCAGCTATGGCAACAGCTACAATGGATCGTTTCGCCAATCCATCAACTGCAACGACAGCAAATGACGGCATTTGGGTAATTAATGCCAAAGCCAATGAGTTGAAAGACAGCAGCACAGTACCTTCCATAAAATTCGATATTCAACTGGCAGAGTTTAAGTCTATTTCTAAAGAATAGATACCTGCAATGAAATATCTCTATATACTATTTAATCTGTTATTTTTTTTGACAGCATCCGCACAAGATTCGGATGCTGTCAATCAAATGGTACCATTACCCGAAATAAATATCAAAGCTTATTTTATTGACACACCTTTGCTTCAGGCAACAGGTTCTGTTAGTGTTTTAGATAGCGCACAATTACAAAGACATGCGCAGCAATCATTAGTAAGTGCAGTAAATACAATCTCAGGTGTGCGTATGGAAGAACGCTCACCGGGCAGTTATCGTTTTTCTATAAGAGGCAGCTTATTGCGTTCTCCGTTTGGTGTGCGTAATGTAAAAATATATCTCGATGATTTTTGTTTAACAGATGCAGGTGGAAATACCTACATCAATTTACTGGATGCTGCAAGCATCAGCAGGTTGGAAATATTAAAAGGACCGGAAGGCAGTATCTATGGAGCTAACACAGGTGGTGTCGTGCTTATTCGTCCTATAATACAACCGCACGACAGCCTGTATTTTAATAGCATGACAGAAGCAGGTTCTTATGGATACTTTAAGCAGAAATTGCAGTTCCAAAAGATCATTAAAAATTATTCCGTCAATATCACAGCATCTTACCAGCGTGCAAATGGCTATAGAAAAAATAGTAAGTCAGACCAATGGACAGTACAGGCATACCAGCAATGGCAGTATACAAAGAAAGCTTCGCTGAAAGTCTATGCATTGTTTTCAAAACTAAGATACCAAACACCTGGTGGCTTAAACAAAGCAGAGTTTGATGCTGATCCAAGCGCAGCACGACCGGCAACACCAACCTTACCTTCGGCAGAAACACAACAAGCAGGTATATTTAATACGACTGTTTTTGTAGGTGTGTCTAATGAAGTAAATATTTCGGAAAGGTGGCAGCATGTTATTGCTATTGCAGGTTCACATACAGAATTTAAAAATCCTTTTATTACCAATTACGAACAACGAAGCGAAGATAATATAGACATAAGAACATACTTCCTTTGGAAAAGCAAAAAGCAAAAGCAAGTACAATGGAATTGGGTAAACGGCATAGAGTTACAGCAAAATTTTTCGCGTATCCAAGTGTATGGTAATAACAAAGGCATGCGCGATACCATGCAGTCATCATATCGTTTTCATGTAGGACAATATTTTTATTTCTCCAGATTTTCTATGAATATAAATAAACGCATAACCATAGAAGGATCTATGAGCTTTAATTACAATGGCTATAACTACAAAAGCATTTTTCCTGCGGAAGATGAAAAATATACAAAGATTAAATTTCGCTTGCAGATGATGCCACGCATAGCCATGTCTGTAAAGATGATAGAAGGCATAGCATGGCGTGCATCTGTCAGCAGAGGTTATTCACCACCAACCTTGGCAGAGATACATCCGTCAGCATCTTTGATCATTCAAGACCTTCAACCGGAACAAGGATGGAATTACGAAACCGGTTTTCGATTCCGCGAGCGGCACGATCGTGTAAGATTAGACGCTGTGATCTTTTATTACCGTTTACAAAATGCTATTGTTGCACGCAGCGATTCGGCAGGCAACAGCTACTTTGTCAATGCAGGCGGCACCCATCAGTTAGGTATAGAGACGCAATTATTTCTTTGGGCAATCAAACCAAAGGAAAAAGGATTTGTCCGTAATTTGCAATTCAATATAAGCTACACTTTCAATCATTTTCTGTTCAGGAATTATTCAATAGGTGATAAGGATTATTCGGGCAATCACTTAACAGGCGTACCGCCGAATATAGTAGTAGTAAATGCAAATATGGAAATGCCTTTGGGTTTTTATTTCTTCACAGAATATAGCTTCACTTCACACTTGCCGCTCAATGATGCCAACAATGCCTGGACAAAATACTGCCATCTCTTACAGTTCAAAACAGGTTGGCAAAAACAATTTAAGAAGTTCAATGTAGAATTATACGCAGGCATCAACAACGCACTCAATCAAAAATACAGCCTGGGCAACGATATTAACGCCGCCGCTAACCGCTACTACAATGCCGCCGCACCTATTAATTTCTATGGTGGTGTGAAGTTTGGGTGGGTGAGATAGGAAATTAGACTATAATTTATATTGTTCATTTTTAGTTATATGCTTTTATTTGATATCCAAAAAATCTTAAACCACAATTCGAGTTTTTATTTATTAGTGGATACTTTTCAGGATAGCAGAATCCTAATAATTCATTCATCATTGAAGGTCCTATACCTTTTATCTCATTACAACGATTGAATCTTTCTGGTAATTCTAAGTTATGAGCATTCACTAAAATATCTAACGAATTTAAAACATCATTAAGTTTATTTTCTTTAATTACAGTATTACAATTACCACGACGAGAAATTCCTGCATTTGTGTTTAATAATACATCACGAACTTCGTCTTTAGACAATTTTTTAATTTTACTTGGTGATAATTTATTCCTAATAAATTTTGAATTATTAAGTCTCCATTCATTATTGTCTCTATCTTTTGCCCATACCTTAAAACTCAAAGACCATTCTTTAATTTGTTTTAATTGTTCAGTAGTAGATAAATTTCTAGGTAATGTAGTCTCATATTTTTTAGATGGCGACATATCACCATGGTATAGATAATCTAAAAAGCCATCCACTTCAAAATTAAGAGGTTGTTTATTCCATATTCGTTGAATTGAAGCATATTTTGTAGCAAAATCTCTGTAATCCTCCAACAATCTTGGGTAATTTAAAAATGATTTACCTAGATTTTGAATAAAACGTCCGGGATAATGAGGTAAGTCATTTAACTTTGGTAATGTGATTCCAATTTCTTCATTAGAATCTATTTTAGATTTGAAAATTTTATTTAATTTATCAGGATCAATATTTTTTGATTTACTCCACCACTCTTCAAATATATCAATGGTAAGTTTAGATTGATTAGAATTACAAATTATACCAATTTCATATCTCTTAGAAAATGCTGTACTCGTTAAGTTAGCAGAAGTTATTAAGCATGTATTATCTATGATATAAATTTTAGCATGGAGTCCGAGCAATGTTTTGACTTGACCTCTGTTGTGAAATAATTGTAGGGTTTGAGTATCAATACAACTTAAATCAGAAACATCAGTTAATAATTTAATATTTATTGAAGGAGAATCAAACCACCGTTTGCCTAGAATTTTCCCTATTGAGTTGGGATTCCCTATATACGGTGCTGAAATCCAGATGCGATTTTTAACATTGTCAGAAAGTTTGCGAAGTTCATTAACAAGTTGTTGTCCATGTAAAATTTTCATTTGTAAATATTTTTTTATTAACTAAATGTAATTAAATAATTTCATATAACTTTTCTCTGCGCCAGCTTTATGAAATATGCAGCAATAGAAGTACAATCAAAAATAACAAAGCCTGTTGCAAAGCATTTTTGATTTTATCTTCGGTTGATTTCGATTGAAATGAGAAATCAAATTGCCTAATATTTCATAAAACTTTTGTTACTTTTTGGTTCAAAAAGTAAGGCTATTTTCCATAAACTTTTTGTTACTTTTTAGTTTAAAAAGTAAGGCTAGATTTGGATTAACTGTAGTAAGCTAAAAGTTTAAATAGGTATTAAAACGTCAAATCAAAAGAAATTGTCAGTTTCTCACAATGATAAGTTATACTCAGCACGCAATACTGCGCCAGCTTTATAATTTTATCTTCGGTTGCTTTTCGACGATAGGAGAAAGTAATCCCAAACAATCCCAAATATTCGGGAACCTTAAAAATCCTGAAAACTTTTTTTGCTTTTTGATTCAAAAAGCAAGCATTGAAACTACAGGTCAAAAGAGATTGTTTGTTTCTTACAATGATAAATTACATTTAGCATATAGTTTGGTAATAAAAAGTAAAATAGTAAGCTTATTATAAACAAAAAACCAGTCCTTTAAAAAGGGCTGGTTTTTGGATGTCTGTACATAGTGGGTTTTATGTTTCCAGGCGTCTCTGATTTTGAAAGTTTGTTACATATTGGGTTCTTATGTTTCTACGCTTTCTTGCTTTGTTTCTATTGTAAAGATAAGCTAATAAATAAGTAAGCATATTAGTGGTATTAATGAAAGACTTGTAGTGGTTTTACTACAGATAGAATGCTGTATTAATTACTGTATGGAAGTAAGTTGTATACGCAAGTTTAAAAGGATTATAAATATTGATTGTTATTCACTCTAAGAACTGAGCAGCTATGATTTTTTTTATATCAAATAAAATCTACATTATTATACCATGTATAGATAATATTAGTTAAATTTGAATGACTCATTTATCTGTTAAGAATAATTATACGATATAATTTCCCATAAAATCAGGATAAATAAACATACAATATGAAAATTTTAATAGCCGATGATCATGCTATCCTAAGAAAAGGAGTAATTGCATTATTGCGCAAAGAATTTAAAGACGCAGAGATTTGTGAAACTTCTGACGGTACGGCAGCAATTGAAAAAACTCGTGAATCCAAATGGGACATTATTCTGCTGGATATTTCAATGCCGGGTCTTAATGGCATTGAAACACTAAAACAAATTAGGATCGAAGGAATAAAAACACCCGTACTCATTTTAACTATGCAATCGGAAGAGCAATATGCTATACGTGCTTTACGTGCAGGAGCTTCTGGTTTTGTAAATAAAAATTGTGCGATGGATGAATTGATTGCGGCAGTACATAAAGTACTGAGTGGTAGAAAATATATTACTACATCAATCAGTGAAAAAATGGCGGAATCCTTAAATGATAATAATAAAATCGGACATGAATTACTCTCTGACAGAGAAATGCAGGTACTTGTACTTTTGGCTTCCGGAAAAACCGTATCTGATGTAGCAGTGGAAATATTTCTTAGTGCCAATACTGTCAGTACCTACCGTTCGCGTATATTAGAGAAATTGGAACTCAATAACAATGCAGAACTTACACGCTATGCATTAGATAATGGATTAGTATAATTTTATTTAAAAAATTTATTCGTTATACAGCTTTTATGTTAAAGGAATATCTATGGTGATAATGCAACCCTTACCGGGTGAAGATATAATATCAAATTTTCCTGCAAATAATTCCGTCCGTCTTTTAATATTGGATATGCCAATCCCTTCTTTAATATCAATAGGATCAAATCCCTGACCATTATCACATATGCTCATCTTCAAGTGATGATCTTTTAATAGTATTTCCATTTCAATAAGTTCCGCCTGAGCATGTTTAAAAATGTTTCTCAATTGTTCCTGTAATATCCTGTAGAATGTTAGTGCTATCTCGCGTTTTACAGGATACACTTGTAGTGCAGGATCAAATTTCAATACGATCTTATGTTTCTCATCCGCATTAAAAGTATCAAGTAATCTTCTGATAGCTTCTTCCAGTGTAGTGTCATCATAAAAAGCAGGAGCAAGTCGGTGCGAAAGATTTCTTATTTCCGAAGATGCCATCGTAATGTATTCCTTACATTGATTAAACCATATCATTTCTTCCGGCTGCAATGCACTTTTTAGCATGCTCAGGCTTATCTGGCTGCTTGCAAGTATCTGGCAAACATTGTCATGTAGTTCACCGCCTATCTCATAGCGTTCATCTTCCTGTGCTTTAATAATAGCTTTGGAGATTCTGGATTCACTCTGCACTTTTTCAGTTACATCAATACCCATCACCAGCCAGAATATCTTACCGTTTATCGTAATGGATTTGCTGTAAACTTCTATTTCAATAAGTTCATGTGTTTTGCTGTAATAAGTAACTTGTTTTTTATAAGTTTCACCTTCTGTGATTTTCACCTTGCTTATAATATCCAGCACTTGTGTACTCTGATCGCGTGCCATAAGGCTTAATACAGATATTTGTAAAAGTTCTTCCTCACTATAGCCAAACAATTTAATTGTAGCACTATTTACCTGTGCAAATTTATAAGTTTCGGGATCAACTACCCACATGGGTTGTGGACTTAAAAAGAAGAGGTTGCTATAGCGCAATTCAGACTCTTTTAATGCAGAAATATTTTTTTTTCTTTCTATAGCATAAATAATACTCTTATAAAGCGTAGTAGAATTCAGGTTGTCTTTAAGCAAATAATCAAGGATACCTTGCGAGATGGACTTGATGCTGAAATCTACATCGGCATAGCCTGTTAGTATTATCAGTGGATTAGATGGTGCAATGCTGAGCATTTCAGTAAGCAGTTCCTGACCGCTTTTGTCCGGCAAGGTAAGGTCCAATAATATGATATCGAATTGCTCAGTACTGTTTTGCAAAATGGTGACAGCCTGTTTAAAAGTTTCTGCCTGTACAATAATAGGATGCAGTAGATGTTCTGTTAGCAGATCCTCAACAATCACAAAATCACCGGCATTGTCTTCTATTACTAAGATATGGTACTTCTTACTATCCTTAATCATTTGTAATTTCTTTAGTAGGTAACTTAACTATCGAAAACCAAAAATTCTCAATGGTAGCTATAATTGTTAAAAAATCGCTTACCTCTACGGGTTTGGTAATGTAGCAGTTTGCATAGTTATTGTAGGATAAGTTAATATCACTTTGAGCAGAAGAAGTGGTAAGCATAATTACAGGAATGTGTTTCATGCTATCATTTCCTTTGATATACTTCAATACTTCGTGTCCGTTCTTTTTAGGAAGATTTACGTCCAGTAGTAAAATATCGGGCAATTCGGTATTTCCGTATTCACCTTCCTTATTAAGAATATCTAATGCTTGTTTGCCATCTTTAGCAACACTCAGGTTGACCACTATTTTTGCATCTTCAAATGCATCTCTTGTAAGAATAATATCACCTTCATTATCTTCTACTAATAAAATATGAATTGGTTTCATGGTATTGGTTTTATAAATTACTCAATATAGAGTTATATATTTTGTTAGATTTTTCAATTGTATAATTATTTATTTTGGTATCGTAAAATAGAAAGTGCTGCCTTGCCCTTCTACAGATTCTACCCATATTTTACCACCCATGCTTTCTACTATTTTTTTAGTGATAGCCAATCCCATACCTGTACCGGAATATTCATCTTTATTATGAAGCCGTTGAAAAATAATAAAGATCTTATCAAAATACTCGCTGTCAATGCCTATGCCATTATCAGCAACTGCAAAACGCCAGCACTCATCTGTATTTTCAACGCTAATATGAATATGAGCCGGTATTTCTTTCTTGCAATATTTTAAGGCATTCGCAATAAGGTTCTGAAAAACCTGTAAGATTGGAGATTTGTAGCCTGTAATAATAGGCAGATTATCTACGTGAATAACAGCATGCTTTTCTTCAATCTTTCTTCTGTATAATATTTGTATATCAGCCACCAATTCATTAAGGTCAATAGCTTCAGGTGTATCCTTTATTCTTCCTATTCTTGAAAACTCCAGCAGATCAAGTATGATCTGTCGCATGCGCTTGGCACCATCTACTGCAAAATTGATATAACTCTTGCCTTTATCATCTAAAACATTTCCGTACTTCTTTTCCAACTGTGTAAGAAAGCTGGTCACCATGCGCAAAGGTTCTTGCAGGTCATGAGAAGCTACGTAAGCAAATTGTTCCAGCTCTGTATTAGAGATCGTGAGTGCTTTAGTTTGCTGTTGAAGATTTTCATTTAATTCATTCAGTTGTATTTGTGCAAATTTATTTTCGGTAATATCTTTAAAATAAACAGACAAACCATTATCAGTAGGATAAGCACTTATTTCATACCATTTATTTAATAACTTATAATAATCCTGGAAATCAATAATTTGTCGAGTTTCAACCGCTCTATGGTATTCTTTGTAAGATTTGGAATATAGACTGTCTGGAAATACCAGCCATAAGTTTTTGCCGATTATATCCTGTCTTTGTACGCTTAAAGCTGTTTCTGCCACGCCGTTCCAATAAGTTACAGTCCAGTTTTTATCTACCGCAAAAAATGCATCGCCAATGCTTTCAAGAATAGTGTTTTTTTCTTTCAGGCTATTTAAAACATCTTCTTCTGCCAGCTTCTTTTCCGTAATATCAAAACGGATAGCAAGGTATTGGAAAGGTTTATTATTCCTGTCGAGAAAAGGTGTAATGGTAGTATATACCCAATAATAATTGCCATCCTTTTTTTTATTCTTTATTTCGCCACGCCAAATTTTTCCGGAAGAAATAGTTTGCCACAATTCCTTAAAAAAATCTTTTGAGTGAAAATCGGAATTAATTATTTGGTGTGTATTTCCAACCAGCTCATTTTCGCTGTAACCGGAAATATCACAAAAATTATCATTTACAGATAATATCACACCACGGTTATCTGTCATCGCAATTATACTCGATTCATCAAGTGCAAGCATATAATCCTGCAACTCATTTTCTGCTTTTTTGCGTTTGGTAATGTCGCGTGCTATTGTGGAGGCACCGGTAATATTACCATCAACATCTATTATTGGAGAAATTCTCAGCGATACCGATATGTGTGTGCCATCCTTCTTAATACGTTCGGTTTCATAATGCCTTACAGATTTTCCATTCCTGATCTTTGAAATGATCATAGCTTCCTCACTTAATAGCTCATCAGGTATAATAATGGTGATAGGCATACCTTTAGCTTCGTATTCACTATATCCAAAAAGCATTTCCGCTCCATGATTCCAGCTGATGACCGTTCCATCCAATGTTTTGCTGATGATGGCATCTTCTGATGAATTTACAATAGATACCAGCAATGTTTGTTTTTCCGCAACCTCTTTTAATTGAATTTTAGATTTTTGGAGTTCTTTTTTGTTTTTTTCCTTTTCTACTTGCTGCCAGTAAAGAGTGATAATGAGGTAAAATAAAAAAAAGCCGGAAAGAAAAATAAATATGACTAACGACAAAAGTACCTTGTTGATAGCATCATTTAATTCTCTCTTATGATTATTGAGTAAAAAGTCCGTTCTGTCGATACCTTGGCTGGTCAGTAAATTTATTTGCTGAAGTGCTGATATATGTGTTGATGCTTTGTGATGAATAATAGAATCCGGAACATTGCTTAAAAGTATCCATGATAATTGTGCCTTGATAAGAGAATCGAGCTGCGCTGCAATCTTAATATTTACAGAATCACGAACAGTTGATTTTAATACATCTAATTTTTTTATGACCGTAATACTGTCCGTAAAAAATAAATATTCGTTCTTAGAGTCATTATTATAAGTCTTTAGCAGTTCAGGGTTAATTACCGCAGCCTTATGTATTTCTTTATATAAATTCTGAAAAGAAGTGTTAACATTGCTTACAGTATTTAGAAGCTCCTTATAATGTTTCAATTTACGATAAGCATTATTAAAAAATAAGAAGCTAAGTAAGAGCAAGGAAAATGCAACGATATAAACAAATATTTTTCTCATAGTATCACATTCAAAAAAGGGCATTTACAAATACGAGCTTTTTTGCGTTTTGTTGTCAGAGTTAGATGCCATCATAACAAATATACTAAACTTATGGCATGTATTTTTTTATTATTTATATGAGATGTATTATGTATAATTTAGGTTTCAGACCGTAAATAACAGTAAAAGCGAGTAAAAAATTGAATATGTATAATGAATTCAGTATTTTCTATTAAAATACTGATTGTTTTTACAAGTAGTAGAAAATGCAAGCCACATCAAAAGCATAAAACTTTTGTTACTTTTTGGCTCAAAAAGTAAAGGCAATATTTTAGAGTATGATTATTAGTAAAGTTTAAATAAGTATCGTAACTGCAATCTTATTAAAAGATTGTTCGTTGCTTACAATGAAAGATTCAATACCTAATAAGATCTTTGTGTGCATCTTAATGATGCAAAGCGTATAAAATAAACCTACTGAATAATACCTATCTGCTTCATAAAAGCATGGTTGTCCCAAAACAAATACTTATCCATCATTTTGCCATTTTGCCAGTGCGCTACTGTACACGTCATAAATTTAAAAGGCTTATTAGTCGGCAAATGCACTTTGCCATCAGGTGTCGACATTGTATCTGTAAAAGTGCCTTGTATTTCCGAAACAACCGCAGTCCAGTCATCGCCGCCAAAAGCCACACGATGGTTGATGATCTTTGTATCAGGCGCGTAAGCAAATAGCTGTTTCAGATTATCTATATGCGTAGGCAAGCCTAAAGACAAGCCACCGTCAGGATAAAAAACTGTGATACCATCATGATTGCTAAGGTTAAACTGTTCCCATTGCTGGTTATTATAAAATTGAAAATCAAGCGAGTCAAAACGTTTAAGATGAGCTTTGGTATTTTTCTTTTCAGTACTCAGCTCGTTCAGTGCGGTCTGCATCGAATCAATTCTTAATTGCATTATACGAATGCTTTCTTTTTTGCCACCGCAGCTTGTTGCCAAAAATATCAATAGCAACAGCGGAATACTCATCCATTTTTTCATAGTATAAAGTTTTTAAAGGTTAATATTTTATAAGCCGGTTGATTGATAATAGTTCAATGACTTACAACACATTTTAACAATATAACATATGAAATGTTTAGCGCATCAAAAGAGAAAATGCTTTGAAGCAAACAAAAGTACCATTGCTACATAGGATAGTAATAAGCGAAACAGGAAAAAGATGCGTAAAGAATATTTACGGTTTTCTCATAAAATCGAAAGCACCTTTCCGCAGGTTGATGCCGTGGTCAAGATAAGCCTTCATGCAGGCAAGGAAGTTTGCCCAGCCTTCCGTATTACCTTTCAGCCATTTGATGCCTTCTTCATTGTTATCCATGCTTTTTTCTGTAACGGTTACTAAGGTATCGTTGCCAATAGCCAAAAGCGAAATTTCCACCAGTAATTGGTTTGTACCCATATTCCAGTAAAAAGAAACATACTCATCAGCAATAATTTTACCAACTATAACAGGAACATCATCAGGAAATTCGGGAAACTGCCAGGTTAAAGTCTTACCATCTTCCATGCGTCCGCTGCTCTTCGCAATAAAATACTGACTCATTTTTGACGGATCAACAATGGCTTCAAACACAACAGTCACAGGCTGCTGAATCTGGATATTGGTTTTTATTTCAAGCACTTTATTTTCCATAATTTTAAACATATAATTAAACAAAACGGATGTAATGTATAGCTATTCAAATATAAGCAAAAGAAGAATTCTATGCAGTATTCAATAATTAAAATATTGCATGATGAAAACATCTTTACAGTAAAATAAATGATGAATGAATGCTAAAATATCAATAATTAGCTACAGCAAATCAAATCTTACTTGCAGCGAATGATAAGTATGTTGCAAAACATTAGATCGAACTTGCAAAGAATTAGTATTGACTTGCAGAAAATTAAAACGGACTTGCAAAGAATTATAAATGACTTGCAAAAAATTAATGCGTACATGCAGCGATTAATAAATAACATGCAGCAAATTAAGTATCACTTGCAGCAAATAAAATATGACAAGCAGAAAATAGGAAGTGAGCTTAAAAAATACAGCAACACATACAATAAATAAATACAGTTGAACGTTTATAGCATATAAATTACAAGCATTATGCTATATTTAGATATTGCAGGCGTACTAAATGCGTTCGAAATTCAAAATCACTACACCTTTTTATGTAAAAATGGGTTTAGTCCATTTCTGGTCAGCCGTTTATTAAACCAAAAAACAAAAAGTATCAGCAATGCAAACTTGGAAAAATTGTGTTTGCTGCTGCATTGTACACCAAATGATCTTTATGTTTGGAGTGGCACTAAAACAATGCAAAATAATTCTGATCATCCTTTATCAAAATTAATACCTATCAGACGTAAATTACCGATAATGGAAACTATCAGGAAGTTGCCTTTACAAAAAGTAATAGAAATGAGAAATTCATTTGATGAAACCATCAGGAATATGAAATAAACCTTTCTAAACGATGAATGCTTTCACCTGTTAAAAGAAAATTTTATGATATAAGATAGAAAAATTAGTGCTGTCTAAACAAGCGCTTTTCCTGCAAAGTCTTCATCATTCTTTGCAATAAAATCAGCCATAATAGCATGTACTTTAGCTTTCAGCTCATGCATATTATCCATCGTTAAGCCAAGTGTAGGAATGCTTGGAAGATGCACGATCTCAATAATTCCCGGACGAAACATCCATGTATTATGTGGATTTAATTTTCTCGTGTTCAATTGTATCACAGGCAGTATCGGAACTTGTGCATCAATGGCTAATTCAAATGCACCATCAAAGAATGGCAGCAATGGCTCATTACTTCTGTTGCGTGTGCCTTCAGGAAATATAAATACAGAAATACCTTTTTTCAGGTCACTCAGCATATTTACTTTTGAACGGTGACGAGATTCTTTGTTGCTTCTGTCTACCGTCAGGCACATCAACGAAAACAGCTGTCCAACGCCTGGAATCACCGTCAGTTCTTTTTTTACCAACGGCTTTGCATATACTCTCAATCCAAACGAAATAGAAACCACATCTATGGTGTTAATATGATTGGATATGGCAATGTAAGTCTGGTTTTTATCAATATTTTCCTTGCCTTTGATGATGTAAAAATAGCCTGTGATCACAGACCATAAGAATAGGAAAAACCTGTTGATAAAGTACACACCTACAATTTGGTATTTATACGGAATTAAGAACAGGAAAAGGTAGCATATCAACATGATGATGGTTACAAGTATGAATGTAACTGCCAACCACGCACCGTATATATATTTTAATATTTTCAACATTTAATTTATTATTAACGTCAATACCTTTTTTATGACTAAGATTTTAGTGCTTGTTTGACTATTTTTGTTAACTATCCAATATTAGAAAAAAAATTGCACATCGCAAATAAATTGTATATCAAAAATGAAAGTATTAAAATTTGGAGGCACTTCTGTAGGCTCGATCGATAATATTAAGCGTATTATCGAAATTGTACGTAAAGAAAAGGAGCAAGGCGAAGAAGTGGTATTGGTTTGTTCGGCATTCAGCAAAGTAACAGATCAGCTGATTAATGCAGGAAAATTAGCGGAAAAAAAAGATAATGTAACCTACCTTGAAATATTCGAAAGCTTTAAGGAAAGATATCGTGTTGCTATCGAAGCATTGATTACAGACAAAATAACTTTTGATGTAATGATGGAAGAGTTCGTGGATAGCATGGTTCGCGTGGAAGATATACTGAAAGGAATTAACCTGTTAGGAGAATTATCTGATAAGACCTTAGCGCAATTAGTATCTTTCGGTGAAAGATTTTCTGCTTTCATCGTGGCAGGTGCTTTGCGCAGCGCAGGACAATTCGGTATCTATGTAAATGCAACAAAATTAGTACGAACAGATTCCAATTATCTTTCTGCAAAAGTAAATTTCGATAAGACCAATAAAAATATTTTAGACTTTTTTGAAGCGGTAAACGGCGTAGCTGTAGTTACAGGATTTATCGGCAGCGATGAAAATGGAAACGTAACTACCTTAGGTCGTGGAGGCTCTGATTACACGGCAGCTATTTTCGGTGCAGCTTTAAAAGCAGAAGCTATCGAAATCTGGACAGATGTAAATGGTGTACTTACTGCCGATCCACGTCGTGTGGAGCAGGCATTCACCATTCCAACTTTATCTTACAAAGAAGCGATGGAATTATCGCACTTCGGAGCAAAAGTGATCTATCCGCCAAGCATACAACCGGCTTACATTAAGAATATTCCACTCATCATAAAAAATACTTTCAATCCGGAACATCCTGGAACATTTGTTTCTAAAGATTCAGGCAAAACCAACAACGAAATAAAAGGTATTTCTTCTATTTCCGATATTGCAGTTCTTCGTATGGAAGGTACAGGTATGGTTGGTGTGGTCGGTATTGCATCGCGTTTGTTTGGTACACTTTCACGTGCAGGTATCAATATTATTTTTCTTACGCAAGGCTCATCAGAGCATTCTATTTGCTTTGGTATTGTTCCGGGCGATATTAAAAAAGCACAAAAATGCGTTGAAGAAGAATTCAGGTATGAAATTCAAAATCGCCAGATTGCACCATTAGTAGTAGAAACAAATAATTCTATTATTGCAGTAATTGGCGAAAATATGTCGAACGTGCCTGGCGTTTCTGCAAAAATGTTTAAAGCATTAGGTAAAAATGGTATCAACGTTAATGCTATCGCGCAAGGTTCATCAGAATTAAATATTACGGCTGTTATTGATCGTCATAATGAAGCGAAAGCGTTGAATGCCTTACATGAGATTTTCTTTGAAAATGATGTACATTCTATCAACGTTTTCTTGGTTGGACCAACAGGTTTAATTGGTAAAACTTTATTAAAACAAATCAGTCATCAGTTCGACTATCTGAAAAAAGAAAAATCAATTCAGATAAACGTTACAGGTATCATCAACTCTAAAAAAATGTTGATTGACAGTAATGGAATTGATACTGAAAACTGGCAAACAGTTTTAGATGAAAAAGGTGAAAAATCTGATCTTGAAAACTATACGAATAAAATCATTGACCTAAACTTTGCCAATGCTGTTTTCGTAGATTGTTCCGCAAGTAAAAATGTAGTGGAATTTTATGAAAAGCTGTTAAAGAAAAGTATCTCTATCGTTACACCAAACAAAATTGCAAATACTCTAAGTCAGGAAAAATATATTCGCCTGCGCGAATTGGCTAAAAAATCTAACGCACGTTTCATGTATGAAACAAATGTAGGTGCAGGCTTGCCGATTATCGGTGTACTGCAATCTTTGATGAATTCAGGCGATAAGATCTTAAAAATAGAAGCAGTACTTTCAGGAACCTTATCTTTCATTTTTAATTCTTATAAAGATGATCTAAAATTCTCTGATGTAGTGTTGGATGCTAAAGCAAAAGGATTTACAGAACCTGATCCGCGCGATGACCTTTCAGGATTAGATGTCGCACGAAAAGCATTGATTCTTTCAAGGGATTCTGGTGCGCAAATGGAATTAACAGATATTAAAGTTGAGAATTTGGTGCCTGAAGATTTGCGTGATCTGGATGTCAAAACTTTCATTGAAAGATTACCTGAAGTAAATGCACAATACGAAACATTAAAACAAGAAGCTGCCAGCAAAGGAAAAGCATTGCGTTATATGGCTGTTATCGAAAACGGAAATGTAGAGATAGCTTTAAAACAAGTTGACGGCAATCACCCTTTTACTAATTTAAGCGGCAGCGATAATATGATTGTGTTTACAACAGAGCGTTATAAAAATAATCCATTAGTAATTAAAGGACCTGGCGCAGGCGCAGAAGTAACAGCAGCAGGTGTTTTCGCAGAAATTATAAGCATAGCAAATTATATGGCTAACTAGAAAATTAGATAATGGAAATGAGAGATGAGACAAAATCTCAAATCTCAAATCTCAAATCTCAAATCTATTATGAAAATTAAAGATAAAATACGTGTCTTCGCACCGGCAACAGTTGCCAATGTAGCATGTGGTTTTGATGTATTAGGTTTTGCAATTGACAAACCCGGTGACGAACTTATTATGGAAATTACAACAGAAAAAGGTGTTGTAATTGTTGATATTGAAGGCGATGGTGGTGTGTTGCCACGTGATGCGAAAAAGAATTCAGCAACCGTTGCGATACAAGATTATTTAGATTTTATTGATGCAGATTTTGGCTGCAAGATATGGTTAAAGAAAATGATGCCAAGTGGTAGCGGTTTGGGTAGCAGTGCAGCAAGTGCTGTAGCCGGTGTGTTTGCCATAAATATGTTGTGCAACGAAAAACTGACAAAGCAAGAATTAATGCCATTCTTGTTAAATGCAGAAAAAGCAGCCTGCGACGCAGCCATTGCAGATAATGTTGCAGCAAGTTTATTCGGTGGTTTCATTTTAGTAAGAAGCTATGAACCATTAGATATTTTGCAGATTCCTGTTCCTGAAGATCTTTGGTGTGCAGTGATCAATCCGCATGTAATAGTATTGACCAAAGACGCGCGCGAGATCTTACCAAAAGAAATTCCATTGGCACATTCATTGCGACAAAGCGCAAATGTTGGTGGTATGATGGTTGGCTTACTGCGTGGTGATTATGATTTGATTGGTAGAAGTCTTGTTGATTATATTGCAGAACCTTACAGAAGTAAATTGATTCCTGGTTTTTATGAAATGAAAAATGCAGCAATAAATGCTGGTGCATTAGGTGGTAGCATCAGCGGATCAGGACCAAGTGTGTTTGCTTTATGTCATGGAAAAGAAATAGCATATAAAGCAGGCGAAGCCATGAAAAATGTAATGACTTCCATGAATCTTGGTGCTGATGTATACGTAAGCAAGGTCAATAATCAAGGACCGAAAGTATTGCCTATCAGTGAATAATAGATCTCATTTTTTACTCCTTAATTAAAATAAAAAGATCTTCTAAAGTTTGGTCTTTCTCATTCGTTTGATGAGAATTTGCGTATTTTTTGCTGTACGATAACCTGTTCCTGATAACAGGATGATTGTTCAGGAATTCAGGCATGTCACCAAATTTATTTTCTTTTTCACTTTCTTCCAGCTTCTTAAATAATTGATACATGCCAATAGGCTCAATCTTATGTTCATACATCAATTGCATGCCTTTTTCATCAGCTTCTTTTTCCAGTTTTCTCGAATACTTCAGGAAAGCAAAAGTATGAGCATTTTGAAAAACAGCATTCAGATTCGCGTTCATATTTCCCATAATTAGCTGTATCAATATTATACCGGAATAAGCAGAAACCATGCTTTGCAGCGAATGCCTGTTTTGTACATGCACATATTCGTGCGATAAAAGTGCAGCCAGCTCTTCAGCTGTTCTCATAGTGCCTAAAATAGAATCGTAAATTACAATGTTGCCGCCTGGTAAAGCAAATGCATTTACTTCTTCACTTTCGGTTACGGTGATCTTTACAGGATAATTTGTCTTGTAATTCATAGATTTCCAAAACTTATTTAGCAGCACAGTTTTGCTTGAATCAACTACTTCATCTTCCATGATGGATTTATAAAGTGTGTTGCCTAATTGTATTTCATGTTCAGGTGAAATTTGGCTGACAATAGGCGATACCAATCTTGGTAAAACGAAAAAATAACTAACAACACTTATAGCTATAAATATTAAAAACAGTAAGAGAATATATCTCTTACTGTTCGTGAGCTTGGTGTATAAAGAAGTAGAGGTTAATCTACTTAAAGGTAAAATTTCCTGCAAAAGCTGTATGTCATCAACATCAACTTCTAATATCTGCGATGGAAACTCACCATATAAAAGTCTCAGGTAATTTTTATTGGTTTGCGTTTCTTTTTGGATGTCGCCTATTTTCCATAGTACCGCAGTATCTTCTTTCTCTGTAAAATTAATTTCCAGGTAAGTTGGTGTAACAATCACTTCTACCTTATGTGCAATAGAAGTATTGCCATCATAATAAATTGCGTAAAAGGAAGAAGTCATAATATTCTTAGCTGATTAAGATATCCAGAACATCATCGCCTGTTGCATCAGCGCTAACGTCGATAGCACCTTGTCTGATTTCTGAAGGCTTAAAGTTATTATCTAATATCACATTGTCCATGTAAAATCGAATTGTTCTGATAACAACCCAAGGTGTAGCTAAACCTAATGTGAAAATGATTAGTAAGACATTTACAATAACTAAACCAAAGATACCACCTGCAGTTACAGTAGATTGAACGCTGATAGTTCGTCCGTCTTGCTCCAGTTCTGTATTTGTAATGTAGAAATTTATTATGTTTCTGAAATACCAGAAAGAATAAATACCTAATGTAAGGAAAGTCAAAATTGTACCAACTAAAGATATTACAAACAAATCATTGCCTTTTCCTTTAAAAGTAGCAGTTACGTTTCCGAAATTAACATGGTCTGTAATATATTTCCTGATATTAACACTTGCCCATGAACTATAAAAACCAAACGTAATGATTGTAAGAAGTATGTTCTTTAAAAATAGTTTTACGAATTCCGTTCTGTCGCCGTTATAGCCTAAATAGATTCCACGCCATGAAGTTCTGGACGTTTGATAACGTAAGCTGCCATGAATGGCGAATGGAATAATAATAAGTATATACAACAGGAAAATCAAACCCGTAAAGATGATCAGTGTGCTGTTTTGAGTAGTAGAAATACCTATTACTATAAGATACGGAATTACAAAAATACCTATCGCTTTTATAAAACCGATAAATAATTCTTTGCCTGTTCCGTGGTAGGCAAAAGGTGAATTCGCCAAATAAGTGTTAGAATGTAAAAAATGTCTTTCTTTGGTTTTTGCCCAAGCGTAATAGATACCAAGTGTAATAGCAGTTAAAAGTGCATTTACGATCCAAATACCAAAGTATTCGCCACCTTCGCCTTTAAATTCAAATCTTTTGTTCGAACCTGCGTCATCTAAAATTTCTAAATCTTTCATAATTATGTATTTTTTTGTAAAGTAAAAAAAAGAGGTTCATATGAGCAACTTATTTCCAATATATTTATTAACAAATAAAAATATTCAGCAAAGTTTTCTACTTTTAAATAATGGACAACACGTTAGCAATTCAGGCAAATTACATTGATATTGAAAACAAGGAGATTTTTCCTGCAAGGATCATTATTGAAACAGGCAAAATAAAATCAATAGAAAGATTAAATGAATCGGTTGAAAATTATATACTGCCTGGTTTTGTAGATGCGCATGTTCATATTGAAAGTTCGATGCTGCTGCCAACAGAATTTGCTAAGAAAGCAGTCATACATGGAACTGTTGCTACCGTTTCCGATCCGCATGAGATTGCTAATGTATTAGGAAAAGAAGGCGTTTATTATATGATAGAAAACGGCAGGAAATGTCCTTTAAAATTTAATTTCGGTGCGCCGTCTTGTGTACCTGCAACCAGCTTCGAAACGGCAGGTGCAGAAGTTACCGTTGATGATATTGATGAACTAATGTCGCTGAATGAAATAAAATATTTGGCTGAAATGATGAATTATCCAGGCGTTTTATTTAAGGATAAGATGGTGATGGATAAGATTACGATTGCGCAAAAATATAATAAACCTGTTGATGGTCACGCGCCTGGTTTAATTGGCGAGAAAGCTGTTCAATATATCAATGCAGGCATATCTACAGATCATGAATGTTTTACGTATGAAGAAGCAAAATTCAAATTAGAACATGGAATGAAAGTGCTGATTCGAGAAGGCAGTGCAGCAAAGAATTTTGAAGCACTAATTGATTTGCTGAACGACTATCCAAATGAGATCATGTTTTGTTCAGACGACAAACATCCTGATGATTTATTAGTTGGACACATCAATCTATTAGTAAAACGTGCCATTGCGAAAAGAATTGATATTTTTAAAATACTACAGGCTGCATGTGTCAATCCTGTAAAACATTATAAACTTGATGTTGGCTTGCTTAAACAAAATGATAATGCAGATTTTATCATCATAAATAATTTGGAAAGTTTTGATATTTTAGAAACTTATATTGATGGAAGTTTAGTAGCAAAAAATCAAGTTAGTTTTATTGAAACAAAACCGGAAAAAATTATCAATAATTTTTGTATTGATTTAAAGAAATCAGAAGATTTTAAAATTCAATTAACAACACAAAAAATAAATGCTATTGAAGTAATTGACGGACAACTCATCACTAAAACATACATAGGTAATATTTTATTGGACGAAAACAAAAATGCAGTTTCAAATGTTGAAGATGATATTTTGAAAATTGCTGTTGTAAATCGTTACCATGAAAAGCCAATTGCACTTGCATTCATTAAAAATTTTGGATTAAAAAAAGGAGCATTAGCATCTTCTGTGGCACACGATTCGCATAATATTATTGTAGTTGGTGTTGATGACGAAAGCATGGCAATAGCAACAAATGCCATCATTGAAGAAAAAGGTGGTTTGTCCGTAACGGATGGAATACAGACGCAAATATTAAGCTTGCCGGTTGCCGGTTTAATGAGTACAGAAAGCTGCGAAATTGTTGCTGAAAAATATGTAGAACTCGTTAAATTTGCAAAAGAAAATGGCAGTACTTTACATTCGCCATTCATGTCTCTATCGTTTATGGCTTTGCTTGTAATTCCAAGTTTAAAACTCAGCGACAAAGGATTATTTAACGGTGATACTTTTCAGTTCTGCGATTTAGAAGTAAAAGATTAATTACATTACACACTCAAAATAAAACATGAATTACGAACAAATACCATCACCATCATACGTTTTAGAAGAACAAAAATTAATTAGCAATCTTACTTTATTAAAGTATGTACAAGACGAAGCAGCTATTAATATTATATGTGCTTTAAAAGGTTTTTCTTTTCATAAAGTATTTCCTTTGGTAAAGCAATATTTACATGGCGCAACAGCAAGTTCATTGCATGAAGCAAAATTAGTGTTTGATAAAATGAATGTGAAAGCGCACACTTATTGTCCTGTATACGTGCCAAATGAATTTGATGAAATTCAGCAGATTTCATCACACATTACTTTTAATTCACTTACACAATATGAATTGTATAAAAGTAAAATGCAAGCTGATATTTCTTATGGAATACGAGTAAATCCGGGTTATTCTGAGATCAATACTGATCTGTATAATCCTGCTTCACCTAATTCGCGTTTAGGAATTCCTCATGAGTTGTTATCGGATAAATTGCCTGAAGGAATTGAAGGTATTCATTTTCATGCTTTGTGTGAAAATACATCTTATACATTAGAAAAAGTATTGGCATCGTTTGTTAAGTTATATGATCCATTGATTAAACAAGCAAAATGGATAAATATGGGTGGCGGTCACTTAATAACGCGCGATGACTATGAACCGGAACATTTGATAAAAATTCTGAAAGAATTTAAAGCAAAATATCCAAATGTAGAAGACATTATTTTGGAACCAGGCAGCGCGGTTGGCTGGCAAACCGGTGTATTGGTTTCTACGGTTTTGGACATTGTGCCAAATGGCGAATTTCCTACAGCAATGCTCGATGTCTCTTTCACTTGTCATATGCCTGATTGCCTTGAAATGCCTTATAAGCCTAAGGTTTTGAGTGCAGTAAAAGAAAGCAAATATGAATATAATTTAGGTGGAATGAGTTGCCTTGCCGGTGATTATATGGGTACTTGGTATTTTGAAAATGAACTTAAAATAGGAGACAAGATCGTGTTCGATGATATGATACATTATACGATGGTAAAGACTTCTACATTTAATGGAATTAATTTGCCAAATATAGGTATTTGGAAAACTGATAATACTTTTGAATTAGTACAATCTTACGGTTACGAAGATTATAAAAAAAGATTGAGTTAAATCTATTGATATGAGCAATAGAGTAAGTGATACAATAATTAAGGAAAAGATTTTTGATTCTTTTATTTTTTGGGAACGAAGAAGAATGTTGTTCAATGTTTTAGTAGGAATTACAGGTTTAATCGTCTTAGTTTATTTAATAAGTTTTACTTTTTTTCCCTTTAATATTTTTGAATTCTTTGGCATATTTCTTTGGGCATTTATAGCAAATGTGTTGTATTCTGTTGGTTATGTTTTTGAAAGTATAATTATATTTTACAGTAATGGAAATAAGAGTTTTGAAAAATATAGATTGGTTTTATTTTGTTTAGGTACAATGCTATACATGCTCTTTTCTATATGTTATGGATTTCTTATGGCATTATTCTTTCCAATAGATTAAGTTAACACAACAAAAAATCACGAAAATTTGTTTTATTTACAAGAGTAATAAATTTTATGCAACGAATATTTGATAATTTATATAAACAGGCTGAAAGAACAATTACTTCAGGAACCAGCATCTCAAAATTACTGGATGAAGTGTTTTTAAAGGTCGGTGAAGCAACAGAATCATTTTATAAAATACAAGATTCTGTAATTGCACTTGCACGTATGTTGAGCGCATGGTTTAAAGGCGATTACAAAAACATCTCTACAAAGTCAATCATTGCAGTGGTTGCAGCATTGATCTATTTTGTAAATCCTTTAGATCTTATTCCTGATTTTATTCCTGTTATCGGACAGATAGATGATATTTTTATTTTAGGATATTTGGTGAGAACATTGAATAAAGAAATAGAACGTTTCATGGCTTGGGAATTAGAGCATGAGAAAAAATCGTAAAAATATGAAACCATCTTTTCTTACATCAACTATACAAAAATTCTATCCAAAGACTGCCGAAAAAATTCAGGAAATTATTGAATCGAATGTGTTGTTGGAAAAGCTCACGACTGCTGCTTATAACAAGATAGAATCGGCTGTGCAAAAATATGCAGATATTGCAGAACGTATAAAAGTGATTGCAAGAATGGTGCAGGCTTGGCGAAACAAACAATACACAAATATTTCTTACACTACCGTTTTCTTATGCATAGCTATTTTGGCATATTTTGTTAGTCCAATTGATTTATTTCCTGATTTTATTCCTTTTATCGGTGGTTTAGATGATGCTATTTTATTGGCTTATCTAATTAAAATTATAGACAAGGAAATTGAGAAATTCACAGCTTGGGAAAAAGTTATTCATCTGTAAGAACTGTAAGAATAAACTATAAACGTAAAAAAAAACCTCAGCATTTGCTGAGGTTTTCAATTGATGTTAGATTTTTTTTAATGTCCGATATTAAAGTTTACACCATTTTTCGGAGTCGTATTATTGTTAATAATAATGGTTCCATTTCCACCTAATTCATTTCTTTTCATAGAGTACGAGTTGCCATTAATTAAAATAAATTCCTGTTCTGCTTCTTCAGTAATTACACCATCTTGTACTAATTTTTGTTCTAATAGAAATTCTGCAAGCTTGTTTTGTTTTACATAATATCTTATTTCAGCAGTTTGTTTGCTTTCTAAAAATGTAATATGAAAGTAATTTACATTACCATTAGGATTAGCAGAAGACACTTCTTTAGGATCTTTATATGATTCGAATTTTAAAAATGCCAATTTTTTTCCTGCTAAATTTTCTATAAAGAAATTGCGAATTCCCATACCAGCCTTTACGGTTTCTAGTATAAAAACATTTTTTCCATCTACAGTAACTGTATCATTATTTACGTCAATTTTCGGTCCTTTGTCTTTTGCGTAAGAACTTATTGCACCAATTGTTAGAAATGCAATTAATAGTAGTTTTTTCATTTTTAATTTTTGTGCAAATATAAATAAATTAAGTAGATAAATTAAACCAATCCTTTTTTGTAGGCGATTTTTAACAAAGCTGCTGTATTGTTTACGTTTAGTTTTGCCAGCATATTTTTACGATGTGTTTCTACTGTATTTTTGCTGATAAATAATTTATTTGCAATATCCTGAGAAGTTAAACCAAGTGCGATCAGCTGTAAAATTTCTAATTCACGTTGTGTGATCTGCGCAGCTAATTCGTCATAGTTTCTTTCGTCATCATCATCTGCGTTAGATATAGAAGAGATCAGCTTTTCCTGAGAATCCTGGTCAAGATATGTTTTGTCCTGATAAACCGTTTCAATTGCTTTGATCAGGTCATCTTTAGAAATATTTTTCATCACATAACCTTTCGCGCCGATCTCCAAACACTCTTTTATAAAACGAGCTTCGCTGTGCATAGTCAGCATCAGCACTTTAATATCAGCATTTGTTTTTTTAAGCTGTTTAGTTGCTTCAATGCCGTCCATTTCAGGCATGTTGATGTCCATCAGAACAACATCTACCTTAGTTGATTTTATACGATCAAGCGCTTCTTTTCCATTGTGTGCCGTGCCGGCAATTTTTATATTCGGTTCATCATCCAGTAAAGACACAATACCATCTAAAAAGATCTGGTGGTCATCTACTACAAAAACATTTATTTCTTCCATAAGAATTTATTTGTGTACAAAGTTATTTGTATTTGAGCAATTTCCTTGCCAATTTACCAATATTTTACGAAAGAAAACCATTTCCTTGTTTTCAGGTAGTCATAATTGGATTCGTTTGTATAAGCTTCACGTTCGAACGAAATATTTCGATATGCTTTCTCTAAATTTTTATATTGAATAAGTCGAATTAAAAATTCAGTATAATACATCAAAATAAAAAATATCAGCAGTAGTTCTAATTGCTGGTGAATATGTATCATTTCATGATTTACAAAAGTTTTATCCAGTTTCAGCGATTTATTTTCTAAGATGATGAACGGAAAAATGGTGATACCAGAAATATTTTTTGGCGTAAAATATTTGATGAATTTGCTGCTGATTAAGATGAACATTTGTGAAATTACTGATTAATTCGAACCTATATTCATTAAGGATTATTGATTTTTATAAACAATTTTCTAATAAAAAAGATAATAAGCAAAATAAAACTTATTAATATCACAATAAAACCTGAGTTCATTATAGTATCGGCTATATGCAAATCTTTATTGTATTGTTTAAGTAATTCAGGTGGTGGATCTTGGTATGGTATTCCTGCATATTTCATGTCATACATAAAACCCAGTATAAAGATAATTATGCCAAGTACGAATAATGCTTTTGTTGCTTTTTTCAAAATCAGTTCTTTATTTCTCAGGACCTAAAATTGCTTCCACATGATTGTTGATATTAAAATACTTATTTACAGCTTCTTTTATTTTTTGTGGTGTCAGCGCGTCAATTCTTTTGTTGTATTCATCTAAAGTATTAATGTCTTTGCCATATTCATCGTAATATTGCAACATACCTAACCAAAATCCGTTTTCTTTCAGATCACCTTCGCGCTCGCGACGTTGTGTTTCCTGTACCTTCTTTATTTTCTCTTCGCTTGTTAAATTTGTTTTCAACGAATCAATATTGTCATACACAGTTTTTATCAATTCATCAACGCGTGATGGTTCGGTGTTAAATTGAATTGTGATGCCATAAGCATTTTTAGGACGCTGAGAAAAAGCACCGTTTACACCAACACCATATACGCCACCTTTGTCTTCACGCATCGCTTCACGCAATTGTATATTCAGAACTTTTATCATCGAGTTAAAAACATAATTATTGTCTTCAGTCCATTCTGTTTGTCCGTGGAAATGAATGCCAACCAAGTCTTTCTGTGTTTTTCCCATTAAAGTTTTAGAAGTAACAACACCATTTTTCTTCTGAATATTCGGATCTTTCCAGGTTTCTTTTTCACCGCTGGAAGGCAAGCCACCAAGATAAGTTTCAAGCATGGGTTTTATTTTTGCTACATCAAAATTTCCAACAAAGACAAAAGTAAAATCGCCTGCATCTTTAAACCTTTCACGATAGATCTTAAAGGCAGTTTCAAAATCAATCTTGTTCAATTTGTCAATAGTTGGTAAACCTCTGCGAATATTATCCTGGAAAATCAATCCTTGAAATTTGTTAGAAAAGAATGCGTTCGGATTATCTAAAATATGTTCGTTCTCACTTTTTTCTTTAGACATAAATGTTGTAAAATCTTCCAATGATTTTCTTGGTTTAGTGAAATATAAGTAAGTAAGTTGTAGCATTACTTCTAAATCTTTTTGATTACTGCTGCCATTAAAACCTTCATTCAATTCGCCAACATACGGATAAGAACCGGCAGTTTTTCCTGTTAATATTTTTTGTAAAGTAAGTTTATCAAATTTCGAAAGACCTGATTCTATTACTATTGCGTTAGAATAATCTGCACTCATATAATCTGCATCAGTGTATAATGAGGTGCCACCAGGACTATAAGCTGTCATTAATATCTCATCATTTTTAAAAGATGTTGGTTTTAATAAAACACGAACACCATTTTTTAATTCTAAGGTAGTGATGTTATATTTCTCATTTTTTGTTTCTTTAATAACAGGCGAACCATTAGGTTTTTCAGGCAATAAGGGCTCATCAACAGTTTTGTCACTATAAGGTTTGATGTCGGCAGTTTTAATTTTTTCTACCATCTCTTTTACATCATTTTCCCATGGCAAAAATTTCTTTTCCGTTTCAGGTGCTGTTAATACAACCACACAATTCTTATCTGTAATATATTTTGCAGGTAATACATTTAAGTCTTTTAGTGTAATGCTTGGAATAATTTTTTGTGCTAACACATATTCTGTTTCAATGCCTGGTGCAGGTTGATTTTCTAAGAAGTTGGAAACATATTCCTGCACTAAGCTGGCTGATTCTGTTTTGTCCTTTTCCTGAACGGCATTTTCATAACCAGTCAGCAGCTCTATTTTTTGTCTGTCTAATTCTGTTTGTGTAAAACCAAATCTGCGTAAGCGTTCATTTTCAGTAAGTAAAATCTTCAATGCATCTACTGTCTTGCCACTTTTGGCAACACCGGTTAACGTGTAAGCATCATTATCACGTGTTTCACTTTCATAAGCTGAATAGGCAGCAAACATTGGCGGATTGGCTTGCTGTAATAATTCCTGTAAGCGATTATTAAGCATAGCGTTGAACAAGCTGTTTGTAAGATATTTTTTAAAACCTTCTACTGAGTTGTCATCTTCTGATGGATGCTTGTAAACGATCATTGCTCTCGAATAAGTAGCTTCAGGATCTGTGGCGATTGATACCAGTGTTTCCTTGTGTTCAGGTAATGTAAAGGTTTCTTTTTTTTCTTCTTTAGCTGGATTTTTTAGATCACCAAAACGTTGCTTGATTTCTTTTTCCATCTCATCAACATTCACATCACCAACAATTATTACAGCCATCAGATCAGGTCTATACCATGTGTTATAAAATGAAGTTAAACGTTCTGCTTTTCCACGAAGTAAGATCGCAGTATCACCAATCGGCAATCTTTCTGCATAGCGTGATTTATAATACAGCACAGGAAGAAATTTATCCAACATGCGTTTGTTTGCACCTAAGCCACTTCGCCACTCAGAAAAAACTACACCACGTTCTTTATCGATCTCTTTTTCATCAAAACTTAAGCCGTTTGCCCAATCTTCTAAAACCGTTAATCCTTTATCTAAGATCTCTTTTTTATCAGTTGGCAATTGGAGCTGATATACTGTTTCATCAAAGCTGGTGTAAGCATTTAGGTGTGCGCCGAATTTTGTGCCGACACCTTCCAAATAATTCACCAATTCATTTTTAGAAAAATGTTTAGAACCATTAAAAGCCATATGCTCAACAAAATGTGCTAATCCTTTTTGTGTTTCTTCTTCCTGGTTAGAGCCGGCATTTACAGCCAATCGAAGTTCTACTCTGTTCTCAGGCTTTTCATTGTGCTGTATGTAATAAGTTAAGCCATTTGCTAATTTTCCATAACGAACTTCTTTATTTAATGGCAAGGTCTTTTTAGTCTCACCTGTTTCTACTTTTGTTCTAAACGAAGGACTTGTTTTTAATTTTTCTTCATCAGAAGGTAGTTCTTCTTTTGCTTCAACAGGCTTTGCAATAACTTGTTTATCTTCAACAATAGTAGACTGTTCTCTCTTATTAATTTTCTTTTTTTTATCTTTTGGTGCAGCAAATGCAGCAAAAGAAACAGTTATTATTAATGAATAACATAATAGTTTAATGGAATTTTTCATACAGCTTAATTTATCTGATTAGTGAGTTAAATATCGGAAATATTACGAAGCAAAAGGTATAAAATATGTTATCGGAGCAATCGGCAGTAATTATTCTTTTGTTTGCTCATCTTTCAAATGCATATTTCGAATAGATGGCGAAACAAAATAGGTTACTACTACAACAAGGCAAGTCATACAACCGCCAAAGATAACCGCAGGAACTGTTCCTAAAGCATGAGCTGTAGCACCACTTTCAAATTCACCTATTTCATTGGAAGAACCGATAAACATGGAGTTTACGGCAGACACACGTCCGCGCATATCATCAGGTGTGGCAAGTTGTACAATAGTTTGCCTTACCGAAACGCTTACACCATCTAAGGCTCCACTCATCATCAGGCAAAACATAGAGAACCAAAAGTAAGTACTTATGCCAAAGAGAAGTATAAATACACCAAAGCCAAAAACAGCCGCTAATAATATAATGCCTGCGTTTTTTCGGATAGGAAAGTAAGCCAGTATCATCAGCATAACGATAGCACCCATGGCTTGTGCCGCACGTAGCCAGCCCAAACCTTCTGCACCAACATGCAGTATATCTTTAGCATATACCGGTAATAAAGCGACTGCGCCACCAAATAAAACTGCGAACAAATCTAAACTGATACATGATAGTATTACTTTATTGGCAAACACAAATCTTAAACCTTGCATAGCACTTTCGAAAACAGTTTCGTTCTTAGGTACAAATAATACAGGCTTACGCTCTATATTAAACAAAGAGAAAATAGCAATGCATAGAAAAATAATGATAATGGAAAAGGTGGTCGTAATGCCTAATTTTCCTAAGAAGATACCACCGATGCCTGGTCCGAGCACTGCACCTAACTGCCAGGCGGAACTGCTCCACGTAACGGCACTTTGATAAGCTTCTCTTGGAATGATCTGTGCGGACAGACCAAAAGATGCAGGACCTGCAAAGCTGCGTGCAATACCGGTGATGAAGATAATAACGAAGATAGCAATGACTGCATATTCTTTTCCGATTGTGTGAATAGTAGAAGTATGTGTAAAAAACAATAAGCATGCACACATAATAGTGTACATGGCTATAAAACCTATCAACATGGTTCGCTTCTCGGACTTGTCTGCTACATAGCCGCCATATAAGGCAATACCGATAGCAGGAATAGCTTCTGTTAATCCAACTAAACCTAATAATAATTTTGAACCTGTTAAATCGTAAATTTCATAGCCTATAATAACTGCCTGCATGGTTAAAGCAATCGTTATTAAAAAACGCGCTACCATATAAAAACGAAATTCTTTATATCTTAATGCCTGGTAAGGATCTCTTTTCATTAATGATGAATGATAAATTCTTAATGTGTAAATTCTGTATCAAATATACAGTGATAATTATTCAACATTCATCATTCATAATTAAACCTTCGTTATGTATCCTTTCAGGTGAGGCTTTTCCTGCGTATTGTCTACAATATCAAAATTGAAGCCATCTTCTGTTTTCTCATGGCGAAAGATAACGCTTGCAGGAAGATAAATAGGTGTTTTAAAAGAAGCAGTCAGCTCGAAACTTTGTGGCATTCTTTTTTCCAACAAAGCTAAGATTCTGCCTACGCTCCACATGCCGTGGATTAAATGACGTTCGAAGCCGAATAGTTTTGCCGTTAACGGATGCAGGTGTATTGGATTAAAATCACCGGAAGCCACTGCAAACTCAAGACCTAAGTTATGGTACAGGCTCCAGCTTTCTTTAATACAGTTTTCGTTCAGTACAGGTTGTTCCCATTCCAGAACTTCGCCAATTCCTTCAGCACCTTTATATAAATAGATGCTGATATCTTCCCAAATTCTTCTTGAATTTACTTCAATGTAGCTCACCACTTCAAATGCTTGTCCTTTATCGTGTGCGATGAGGTTGCCCAATTTACAGGTTACGGTAAATTCTTCACCGATATATAAAGGACGCTCTTGCCTGATAGAGTTTGCATAATGAATTAAACCGGGCAATGGAAAAGGCACCTCAGGTTGACTTAGCAGATTGGTATGTAACGGAAAAATATACGCATGCAAAAAAGTTGCCGGCACGATCAATGTATGGTCAAAGCCACATATTTTATTGTATTTTCTTAGTTTATCAGGTGTAAGAATTGTTTTTTTTAGCTGAATGGAAATTTCAGGCAGGCTGCCTTTTCCTTTCTTAAAAAATGTAGTGGCAATGCGCGCATACAAAGATGCAGGGTTACTTAGGGTTTCTAATTGTATCATTTTTGTCATTAGTTAGTTTCTACTACTAAGATAGAAAAATATTTTTCTTTAAATGATTGACATGAGATAAGAAAATGTGACATGCTAATTATTGTCATTCTGTTCGTTAGGAGCGAAGAATCTCTATAATATTTTAACAGAACATCGTTGATCAGCCTGACGATAGTTTATTAAAAAAGCGTGAAATTCCTAAGAATTTCACGCTTCCAATATGAACTTCATTTCCCCGAATCAGTTCAAGAATGTATAGTTTTCTTTATTCTATTCAAAGTCTCACTTTTGCACTTACCATATTAGTATTCTTTACCACTATGAAAGAGCCGCCTGCACCTAATATTTCTGCTGTGTGTGAATGTGTTTTAACAGAGCTATTCATTTGTTATAGTTTATAAGAGTATTTTTTTATTAAAATGGTTGCATGCTTTATCCTAAAAGAATAATTATGTAACTGCAAATTTACATAGTATCTTCTGATGTATAGAAATGAAACAATCTGGATATGCTTGATAAAAAGGATTTCAGGTAATTTATTAATAGAAATTAATAATTAATGTAAAGTTGTAAATTGTATCACAAAAAAGTAAGACCGAAAATTGTACTTTTAAACTAAATATCTTTCTTAAAATATCATCCATGAAAAAACAAATTATATTCGCCACCTTTTTTATACTCCTTTTATCCATACCAGCTTTTGCAGAGAAAATATATACTTCTGCTACCTTTAAAACAAAAATATACTGCGACCATTGCAGCAAATGCGGTTCCTGCAAAGCAAGAGTAGAAAAGAAAGTACAGACTTTAAAAGGCGTGAAATCTGTAAGCATGGATGTTGCCAACGAAAGAATAAAAGTTTCCTTCGATGCCGGTGCAACTTCTGTTAAGCTAATCAAAGACCAGATAAATAAGGCTGGCTATGATGCAGATGACCAAAAAGCAGCACCGCAATATGTGGAGCAGTTAGATGGCTGTTGTAAGCAGTAAACTTTTCCAGATACTATCTGTTACATCGCAATATTTAGGAAATTTGTTTGATGGAACATTCTACGACTTCTCTATGTTGTAAAGAAGTATTATTACATCTGTCTTAAAAATTAATCATGACAAAAATACCCTTATCCGTTTTAGACCTCGCAGTGGTAACAGAAGGCGGAAACTCAGGAACAGCTATAGCGAGTACGGTGCAAACGGCGCAGCACGTGGAGGCACTTGGCTACACGCGCATCTGGATGGCGGAACACCATAACATGCAGCACATCGCCAGTTCTGCAACTTCCGTATTAATTGGTCATGTGGCTGGAAAAACGTCACATATTCGTGTAGGTTCCGGTGGTATCATGCTGCCAAATCACAGTCCGCTGGTGATTGCAGAGCAGTTCGGAACTTTAGAAACTATTTATAACAATAGAATAGACTTAGGATTAGGCAGAGCGCCCGGTACAGACCAACTTACGGCTATGGCTTTGAGAAGAAACCACATGGATACTTCGCATAATTTCCCATCGGAAGTGAAGCAGCTGCAAACCTATTTCAGCAAAGAAAACAGCAATGCAAAAGTGCGTGCTTTTCCCGGTGAAGGTTTGGATATTCCGCTGTGGATATTAGGCTCCAGTACCGATAGTGCTTACCTTGCGGCTCAGTTAGGCTTGCCTTATGCGTTTGCAGCACACTTTGCACCGGCGCAGTTTCGTGCTGCTATTGATATTTACAGGAAGAATTTTAAGGCATCGGCACAATTGGAGAAACCTTATGTAATGGCTTGTGTAAATGTAATTGCCGCAGACACAGATGAGGAAGCAATATTGCTAAGCAGCAGCTTAAAGAAAATGTTTTTCGGATTGATAACGAATACACGTAAGCCTTTGCAGGCACCCGGAGATTTGCCTGCCGGTTTTGAAATGCCCGAAGTGCAGGCTGCTTTAAACACCATGCTGTCATGTACATTTATTGGCAGTAAAGAAACTGTGAAAAAGAATCTTTCTATGTTTATAGATGAAACAGGTATTGATGAGCTGATGGCTGCTACTTATATCTATGATAATGATGCAAAGCTAAAATCCTTTTCTATTTTATATGAAGCGTTGACTGTTTGAGCTAAAATGCAAATTTGTAATTAAGTTTTATTTAAAGAACTTTCTTCGTATAAATTCTACTAAGGCTATTGCAGCAAAACCTGCAAGTGTTACAAAAATGGCTGTATTGCGTTTCTTTTTAATAGCATTATTGTACCAGCTTACATCATCAGCATCTTTGATGTATTCCTTGTTGTTATACTTTAACGAAAAGACAGGAATACCTTTCTTAGTTGCTTTAGGATCTTCTTCAGGACTGTATGCCATTGTGATGACAGCGCCTTCAGGTACTTCATCTACAAATGCAGGAAAGTCAATGCTGTTTGGAATAAAATTCCTGTTAGCTTCTTTTATAATGATATAATGTTTGCCACTGCTGCTGCCTGATGGAAGATATATTTCGTTGCCTGCGCTTACAAGGTGTCCGCTGATATACGCCAGTTTATTTTTTTCAACGTATTCTCTTGGGTTTTCGAAGTAATCTTTCCAAAAAAAGAAAGCAGTACTAAAGCATAATATAGCTAATGCATGCAATCTCAGGTTGTCCAATATTTTGTTCAGCATAGATTATAGTTTATACTAAGTTAAGCAAATTTCAAAAAAAGAAAATTGTTTTAGTTAAAGCTTTAATGTGTAGCTACTATTTTTTACGGCTTTTCTTTTCTTGCGGCTTCCGTTGTCTGCAAGCATTGCGCCTGCCATTGCTGATAAACCACCTAATAGCGCACCTAAAAATGCGGTGACCATTATTAATACACCACCTGTTATTTGTGTTTGTAAGCTATCAGCAAAAAGTTGTGCCACTTTGCTGCTTAAAATATGTCCGTTTTTTATGTCAAGAATTAAGGCGTAGACAGACCAGAACAGTCCAACACCAACTAATCCTGCTAAAAAATTATTACCTGGTTTGTTGGATAAGATCAAGCCGGTAAAAAAGCATATTATAAATGGTGTGTACCAAGGCAGGAAAAATGTAAGTATTATACTTAGTATTATAATGATTGCGGACTTTATGATAAACATGATAGATGATTGCGATTTACAATGTACGATTAAAAAATAAATTATAGCTTTTGGTTGATTGATTTTATGGCTTCTTCTTTATTAGCAAAGAAATGAAGTTTATAGTATTCACCTTTGCTCCATTTTTCTACAAACTCAGTAAAGCCTTTGCTGCCCGGATTTCCGCTTTGACCGCCAGGATATATACCATAACATTGTGGCTTTCCATTTGTAAAATCAACTATCATACGCCATGAAGGACCCCAATGATCGGAACATGCATTTACAATATTGTGATAACCACCGATAGGAATATCTTTTAGAGAAAATGCATCTAAACGTGCTAAATGTGTGATCTGCGTATTTTTATAGTGTTGCCATTTTATACTGTTGGCTTTGTCTTTTGCGTATTCTTTAAAGAAGGAAACCGTTTTTTGAAATGCAATATTAGCTACTTCTTTTGCGGTTTCAATAGTATCAGTTTTTTTAATATCAAAAAGCTGAAACTTTGGATCATTTACAACGAGATTGGCAGTGTTATATGGTTGTGGCAGGCGAAATGATACATTCTTTTCGTCTAATTCATCATAAGTTACAGTTTCTATATTGTTCCAGAATTTATAAAAATAACTCGGTGCGTCTATTTCATGGTTTGCTTCGTAGTTCCATGCTTTTAAAGTAGCTAATATTTTATTTGCATCTTTATCGTTGCTTGCATTTAGATAAGATAATAAAGTTGGCAGCACTTCTTTTGCAAGTAAACTTAAATTATTATTCTGCAATTTTCCCATGTCTTGCCAAGTGTAATTTTTTGCTTCTGTTAAAGTATTATTAATCACCCTGTTTCTGTAATTCTCATAACTTCCATTGGTTAAGTATGGATAAGTTTGATCAACAGGATTTTGATTTGCGCTGCTGCAAAAACCACGCTCAGGATTTAAAACCTGTGGATTCTGATCACTTGGAATCTTTGATTTTAACTTCGCAAGGTCAGCATTTGCTAATGGTGTCACGAATGAGCCATCACCAGCAAGTGTACGCAGCATAAAGTTTCCCTGTTGACGAATTGCAATATTATTTGCAACATCGGCATACACAAAATTTTGTCCGGGACAAGCATAATAATTTAATGCAGCCAAATAATCGCTGTGATTTTTTGCATGATTCAGATAGTAAAAAGTCAATAAATCATTCGATGGTTCTTCGGCACGCCAGTAAGTGGCAATGTGTTTTTTATCATTGCTTTCATCATAATTTTCATCATACACAACAGCACCAACTTTTGTAATTTTTATGCTATCTATAAAATCTTTTTTGCCTTTTATTTTAAAGGTTTGTACATCATACTCAAAAGGAATATAGTTGTCATGAAACTTGTATGTCTTCTTATTGGCATCAGCATATTCAACAGAAAAATTATTGATAACATCACGTTCTGCATTCGTTACAGACCAGGCAATACTATCGTTATGACCAATGATAACGCCAGGTGCGCCGGGAATTGTTACACCATACACATTCATCGTCGGACAACTTAATTGGATTTCGTACCAAATAGAAGGCAAGTTCAAACCTAAATGCGGATCGCCACAAAGAATTGGCTTTCCCGATTTTGTTTTGCTGCCATTTACACTCCAATTATTACTGCCATAATTTGGATTTGAATAATAATCTTTATGCGGATTGTTGTACAAAACATCAGCCAGTATATTTGGTTTTGATGAAAAAGTATCTTGTGCCTTAAAATTCCATTTCGTGCCAACAGGAATAATAGGATCAATGCTTGGTGGCGGAAAATCAGGATACATTTTTTTATAAGCTTCTTCACCAAATAAACGCAAGGCATTTGTATTCTCTATATCCGTATCATAATAGGTCAGATCTTTTGCCATATATTTCATCAACAAAGCGCATTTTAATGGTGTCCATTGTTCCGGTTTGTAACCGATAAGCTTATATTCTACAGGTAATTGCGATTCGTCTAATTGAGCAATGTATGCATTTACACCAGCTGTAAAACTTTCCACTACCAATTTCGAAACAGGGTCTTTTTCTATTTCTTTCAATGAGTTTTCTGCTGCACGAACAATACCAATTCTTCTTGAAAATCGGTCTAACGATAATGCCTTTTCGCCTACTAATTCTGTTAATCTTCCGGAAGCTGCATACATTTGAAATTCCATTTGCCAAAGCCTGTCTTTTGCTTCCACATAACCTTGCGCATACATCAGATCTTCTTCATTGCCGGCAAAAATATGTGGCACACCAATCTCGTCGTACACGACTGTTGCATTACCTTTCAAACATTTAATTTCAATGGATGTACTTCTTGGTTCCTTAATGGAAGTGCTTTTCCAGAAACCATGTGTTGGTGACAAGAACATTCCTAATGCTGGTGTGCTTCCTAAAGGTTTGTTTAAAAAAAAGATGCAAGCTGCTAATGCAATGGTTAACAGCAAACCGGATATTTTTTTTGCCATAAGTTGTATGTTATCCGAATTTAATGAAAAGTTAGTAGTTATTGGTATAAGTACTGTGTTTTTTGATATAGGTTAGTTTTTTCGATTGGAATTCTTTTTTGAATGATTATTTTTGAAACATGGATAATAAGACAATAGCGAAACATTTTTCTTTATTAGCAAACTTAATGGAGTTGCATAATGAAAATTCTTTTAAGATTAAAAGCTATGATTTTGCAGGAAGAAATCTCAAAAATATTAATGCGCCATTAAGCGAATTAACTATTGAAGAATTGGAAAATATTGATGGTGTTGGCAAAGCTATTGCTGCAAAAATATTTCATTTAACAAGAACAGGAAAATTAGATTTGTTAGAAAAATACTTAGAAATGACACCATCTGGTGTAGTTGATTTATTACAGTTAAAAGGAATCGGTCCGAAAAAAATAGCACAACTTTGGAAGGAATTGGAAATAGAAAGTATTGGTGAATTGGAATATGCCTGCAATGAAAACAGGCTGATTATTTTGAAAGGTTTTGGTGCTAAAACACAGCTAAATATTCTTGAGCAGATCAATTTTATTAAACAAAGTGCCAATAAATTTTTATGGTCGAATTTAGAAGAATTATCGAATGAAATATTACTTGAAATTCAAACGCAATATCCTGAAATATTAGTTTCTACTTGTGGTGATTTTAGAAGAAAAGAAATTGTTTTAGAAAAAATAGACTTCTTAGTTGCAGAAGAAAATCCAATTATTCAGGAAGAAATTACTGAAAGGTATAAGCAATATCCTGTATCGTTTTCTTTTTGTAAAAAAGAAGCGTTTTACCTGAAACTCTTAGCATTATCAAGCGATGCAGAACATTACGGATTTTTATCTTATAAAATAGATGCAGATAAACACTATCATTCTGAGATGGAAATTTATGAAGATGCAAACTTGCCTTTTATTGCGCCGGAACTGCGTGATAATAAAATCGAGTTTAAATTGATCGAACAAAATACGTTACAGGATTTAATCGAATTAAAAGATATAAAAGGTATCATACATTCGCACAGCAAATACAGCGACGGCGCAAATACGTTAAAAGATTTAGCAACCTATTGCAAAGATCAGGGCTTTGAATATTTGGTAATTTCTGATCATAGTAAAAGTGCTTTTTATGCAGAAGGAATGAAAGAAGATAAGATCTTAGAACAGCATGCGGAAATTGATATGCTCAATGAAAAATTATTTCCGTTTAAGATTTTTAAAAGTGTAGAATCTGATATTTTATACGATGGAAATTTAGATTATGATGATGAAGTTTTGAAATCTTTTGACCTGGTTATTGCATCTGTTCACTCACAATTAAAGATGAACGAAGAACGCGCAATGTTGCGATTAATCAAAGCCATCGAAAATCCATACACTACAATTCTTGGACATATGACAGGTCGTTTGTTATTGTCGCGACAAGGTTATGCTGTAGATCATAAAAAGATTATTGATGCTTGTGCAGCTAATAATGTATGCATTGAGCTGAATGCAAATCCATATCGTTTAGATATGGATTACAGCTGGATTGATTATTGCCAGGAAAAAAATGTATTGATTTCTGTCAATCCGGACGCACATAATCTTCGTGGTGTGCATGATATAAAATATGGTGTGAATGCAGCAAGAAAAGGCGGTTTGCTGAGGCAAAATACTTTAAATGTATTAACGAAAGATAACTTTGCAGAATACATTTTAAGTAAAAATAAAAGGTAGTAATTTTTTATCTTTGCAAAAAAAAATACACATGAAGAACCTTCTTTACTTTTTTATATCTATAGCTTTTACATCATTTATTTTCATTCAGTGTAAGCCGAAAACATCAGCATCGGAAACTGCTTCTTCAAATATTAATAAGGATTCAGTTCTTGCCAATAACACAGGTTTTAAAAAAGCAGATTCTATGACCAATGTGCTTAAACAGTCTGAAGAAGAACGCTTAAAAAATGTGACATCTATAAAATTTGATAAAGAAGTGTACGATTTTGGTGAATGTACAGAAGGTGATAAGATTACTAAAAAAATAGAATTTACAAATACAGGCAAATTACCTTTGGTAATTACACAAGCTTATGGAAGCTGTGGTTGCACAGTTCCAAAATATAACAAAGAACCACTTGCGCCAGGCAAAAAAGGACAGCTCGAAGTACAGTTTGATTCTAAAGGAAAAGCAGGTGCAAATACAAAGTCTATCATCATTGAAGCTAATACAAATCCACAGGTTACCACAGTTTCGTTTAGCATAAAAGTGAATGAATCTAAAAAGAAAAAAGGTTGGTTTAATTAATAATCTATGAAAAACTATCTTTCCTTAGTCAAATTTTCACATACTGTTTTTGCATTGCCTTTCGCCATGATTGGTTTTACTTTAGGATGGTATTCCTTTTTAGATTTTGGATTACCATTAGGAACAAATCTTCCTGATTTTGTTTCTTTAAATTATAAATTTACAACGAACAGTAATAATATTCCATCTTTGTTTAAAGAGCATCCATTGATATTTATTGCCTTAATCAAACTTTTTCTTGTCTTAATTTGCATGGTAACAGCACGCAACGCAGCGATGGCTTTCAATCGATACATTGACAGAAAGTATGATGAAAAAAATCCACGTACAGCGATAAGAGAAATTCCTGCAGGTATCATTACAGCTAAAAATGCTTTAGTTTTTATTTTCGTAAACTGCGCTATTTTTATAATTACAACATACTTTATCAACCAGCTTTGCTTCTTTTTATCGCCAATTGCTTTAGCTGTAATTTTAGGTTATTCTTTAACTAAAAGATTTACATTTTTATGTCATGTGATTTTAGGTGTTGGTTTAGGATTGGCACCAATCGGCGCATTCTTGGCAGTTACCGGAAAGTTTGCCATCTTACCATTATTCTTTTCATTTGCCGTATTATTTTGGGTTTCTGGATTTGATGTTATTTATGCTTTACAAGACGAGCAATTCGATAAAGAAAATAATTTGTATTCAATACCATCTTACTTCGGACAAAATAAAGCAAAATGGATTTCTCGCTTTTTACATCTTTGCAGTTTTGCTTGTTTGTTAGCTGCAGGCTTTTATGGCAACTTCTCTTTTATGTATTGGCTTGGATTTGCTGTGTTTTCTGCTCTATTAATATTTCAACATTCATTAGTCATTCGATTCGGTTTGCAGAAAATTGATTTGGCATTTTTTACTACAAACGGTATTGCAAGCATTTTATTCGGACTTTGTGTAATCACAGATATTATCATGCACTTTTAAAATCAACTTTTTCAAAGTTCTAAACTTGGAAAAGTTGATTTCATTTTAGATTCTAATAATAAATAATTTGTCAAAAATTCTCGCCATAGATTTCGGAACTAAACGCACAGGATTTGCTATCAGCGATGAAAGTAAGATATTTGCTTTTGGCTTATCTACGCAAGAAACTAAAAATAATATTTCCTATTTAGAAACGATTATTCCAAAAGAAAAAATTGACACCATCGTTATCGGACTTCCAAAGCATTTGAATAATGAATTGGCTGATATTGTTCCGGTCATCGAACTTTTTAAACGACAACTCAAAAACAAATTTCCGGAAATAAAAATTATAGATGTTGATGAACGATTCACATCAAAAATGGCATTTCAATCCATGATTGATGCCGGAATGAAAAAAAAAGACAGACAAAACAAAGCATTGATAGACGAAATTTCAGCTACTATCATTTTACAGAGTTTCTTAGAATCATTATAGTCGTTATTTCCACCATTTTTATCATTACTTTATTTTGTTAACTTTGTAGTGTAAAGTATTTACAACTTACAACTACAATATGATTCTTCCAGTAACATTATACGGTGATCCGGTTTTAAAAAAACGTGCAGCAGAAATTGATGCAGATTATCCAAATCTGCAGGAAACCATAAAAAATATGTGGCAAACCATGTATGCAGCTTCAGGTGTTGGTATTGCTGCGCCACAAGTTGGTTTATCTATTCGTATTTTTTTAGTAGATACGATACAGTTAGCTGATAAGAAGAAAAAAGATTTTAAAGGAATCAAAAAAGTGTTTATTAATCCAAGCATTGTGCAACAAACCGGCGAAGAATGGAAATATGAAGAAGGTTGCTTAAGTATTCCTGGAATTCGTGAAGATGTTTTTCGTGAATCTGATATTAAAATTCATTATTTCGATGAAAACTTTAATGAATTTACGGAAAGCTATGATGATATAAATGCTCGTGTCATTCAACACGAATACGATCATATTGATGGTGTCTTATTTACAGATAAACTGAAACCTTTAAAAAAGAAATTATTATTGCCAAAGCTTAATAAGATTTCTCGCGGTGAAGTAGATGTGGATTATCGAGTAAAAGCCTATAAAAGATAAAACCACTACTTATTTTCCCTTTAAGGTTAGGGTTTACTTTCCTTGTGTTTTCTTTTTCTTTTTCGCTTTAATGTCTTTTATAAAGCTTGCCCATGCAAATGGATTCGTTAAAGAAATTCCCGGACGCTGATTACCATTTCTGTTGTAATAATATTCAGCCTGATTTTGAACATATTGGTTGAAATTCTCTGCACCGTCATATTTGGTATTTCTTGAGATTTCATCGTTCAAAATAGATTTTTCTATGGTCTGCTGCGCTAATTCCTGCATGCTGTTAGGAATATCTAAAATTGCCATTGCAGTACCAAGTTGACCAGGTGTTGGAAGCTTTTTTGCATTGATAACAACATCACCTAATGCAACAACATCACGTTCTAAGGTAATTTCTTTTGTAAAAGAAGTAACATCTAAATCACTTGGAACAGCAATTTTAAATTCTTTGTATCCTAAAGACTTTACTAAAATAGTATCACCTTTTCCTACAACAAACGTAAAAAAACCATCGTAACCGGAAATAGTACCACGATTTTCATTTTGTATGTAAATAGCACTAAACGGTATCGGCGCATTGGTACTTGCATCTTTCACAAAACCGGAAAATTGTATCACTTCTTTAGCATTTGCCGCTAAAAACATACAACTCAATATTAAAATAGCTGTAAATCGCTTCATTGTCATAATTATTTTCAAAAATAATACCATTATTTGGTTAATGCTAAGAATTATGCCTTAATAATGTTTTTTAACAGTCATAGTTCAATTTAATTTTTATTTACCTTTACCAATTCATAATTAATTTACCACACAATGGAATATATTAAAGCAACAATAGAACAAAATAAAGACAGGTTTGTACAGGAATTAATCGACTGGTTAAAAATTCCTTCCGTTTCTGCAGATCCAAAATTTAAAAATGATGTCATAAACGCAGCAGAATATTTAGCAGCGCAATTTAAAAAAGCAGGCATGGAAAACGTTGAGCTATTGCCAACCGAAGGTTATCCTGTTGTTTATGCAGATAAAATTACAGATCCATCAAAACCAACCGTTTTGGTATATGGTCACTACGATGTGCAGCCTGCCGATCCTTGCGAATTATGGACTTCACCACCTTTTGAACCTGTTGTAAAAGTTACAGAAGGTCATCCGCAAGGTGCAATTTTTGCGCGTGGTGCCTGCGACGACAAAGGACAGGTTTACATGCACGCAAAAGCGTTGGAAATGATGCTTGCCAATAATGATCTGCCTTGTAATATCAAAGTGATTATTGAAGGTGAAGAAGAAGTAGGTTCGGCACATTTAGGCGATTTTTTAAAATTACATAAAGACAAATTAAAAGCAGATGTAATTTTAATTTCAGATACAGGAATCATTAACAATGAAACGCCTTGTATTACCAATGGTTTGCGTGGTTTATGTTATATGGAAGTAGAAGTAGTTGGTCCGAACCGCGATCTGCATTCCGGAATTTATGGTGGTGGCGTTGATAATCCGTTGAATGTGTTAGCAAAATTAGTTGGTGGCTTAAAAGATGATAATGGACACATTACAGTAGAACATTTTTATGATGATGTGATAGAAGTTTCTGATGAAGAGAAAAAACAAATCAATTCAGTTCCAATTACAACAGAACATTTCGAGAAAAGCATTGGCTTGCCAAAATCTTTTGGTGAAAAAGGCTACACTTTATTAGAGCAGTTAAGCATTCGTCCAACCTTAGATGTGAATGGAATTTGGGGTGGCTATATTGGTGAAGGTGCAAAAACTGTATTGCCATCAAAAGCGCAAGCGAAGATTTCTATGCGTTTGGTTCCAAATCAATCATCAGAAAAAATTGCAGAAATATTTACGAAACATTTTGAGAAAATCGCGCCGAATACAGTAACCGTAAAAGTAACATCGCATCATGGTGGCGAACCGTATGTAACGCCAATAGATTCTATTGAATACAAAGCTGCAGAGCTTGCATTAACAGAAACTTTCGGCAAAAAACCTTTGGCAATGCGCAATGGTGCAAGTATTCCGATTGTTGCTTTATTTGAAGAAATCTTAGGCTTAAAATCTGTGCTGATGGGTTTTGGTTTAGACAGCGATGCAATACATTCACCAAACGAACATTACGGTTTATTCAACTATTTCAAAGGCATCGAAACCATTCCGTATTTCTATAAATTTTATGCAGAATTGAAGAAGTAATTATTGAGTGGTAGAGTTAGAGAATTATAGAATGGAAGTATTGTAGTTTTGATATATTGTAAAACTTCATTTCAACATTACTTCAATCTCAAACTTCAGATTTTCTCTTGCATTAGCTTCATAATTATTTCTGAAAATTTCAGTAAAATAAATGTGTTCTCTTTCTAAAAAATGCTGCAAGACTTCTTTTCTGGCTTTCTTATACATAAATCCAGGAATCCATTTATATTCTTTACGGATTTTCTCGACATAGCTTTCATAAACACTTCTTTCTGTACCAAGAATTGCCAAATCAAAATCTAAAAAATAATACAGATCAGTATCTTCAATTAATGGAAAATGCTTTTGCGTGCTGATGATAAACTGCTCAACGAGTTTTATTTTTTCTGCAGGAAAATTTGTTTTAGATAATTCCAAAACAGCCAAAGCAGCACTGTCAATTTCATTGGTTTTGCTCAAAGAATTATAAATAATATCATGGTAGAAGATTGCTAATTGTATCACTTCTTTATCTTTTATTTCAGATGATAATTCCGAAGAGAAATCCAACATTTTCTGAATGTGATTTATGTTGTGATAATGTCTGTTTGATTCGGTGTAGTGTTGTATTAGTTTACTAAAGAGTTCATCAGAATAAAGAGTGTCTGTGTATTTTAACAAAACTGCATTCCAGTATTCTTTTAATATATCTTGCATGTGCAAGTTTAAACGAAAATACCAGCGTAAATGTTAGTACAATATTAATTATCAAAATTGCTTAACTTTGTCATTCTCAAATTCAGAAATTCTACAACTACAATTCAACAATTGATCACGCGCGATACCATAGCAAAAATTTTAGATACTGCTCAAATAGAGCAGGTGGTAGGCGATTTTGTAAATCTTAAAAAATCAGGCTCTATATTAAAAGGAAATTGTCCTTTTCACCAGGAAAAATCTCCATCTTTTGTAGTCAATCCAAACAAAAATATTTTTAAATGCTTTGGCTGTGGCAAAGGCGGTGACAGCGTAAGTTTTATCATGGAACATGAGAAATTTACATTTCCGGAAGCTCTTCGTTTTTTAGCGCAAAAATATCATATAGAAATTGAAGAAACACAGGTTTCTAAAGAAGACAAACAGGTGTTAGATGATAAAGAAAGTTTGCTGATTGCTTTAAATTATGCAGCAAAATTTTATCAGACACAATTGACAGAAACCGAAGATGGCAAAGCAATTGGTTTGTCTTATTTTAAAGAACGAGGTTTTTTAGACGATACGATCAATACATTTCAACTTGGTTATTCGCAGGATAATTATGATTCATTTTTTAGGCAGGCAACCAAAGACGGCTACAATTCTGAAATACTTTTAAAAGCAGGTTTAATAAAAGAAAAAAACGGCAAACATTACGATTTTTTCAGAGATCGTGTAATGTTTCCAATTTTTAATGTTTCCGGCAAGGTTGTAGCTTTTGGCGGAAGAATGCTAAAGTCCGCAAAGCCTGATAATGCTGGTGCTTACAATCCAAAATACATTAATACTGCAGAAACTGATGTCTATCATAAAGGTCAGGTTTTATATGGCATCTCGCATGCAAAACCAGACATCAGAAAACACGATGTTTGCTATTTGGTAGAAGGTTATACTGATGTCTG